>Ga0302215_10000945_pt1 | contig 21054 bp, 18 predicted proteins | sample II_Fen_N3_1_FD_194580 | JGI IMG/M metagenome (GOLD analysis project Ga0302215, IMG submission 194580) | Peat permafrost microbial communities from Stordalen Mire near Abisko, Sweden - II_Fen_N3_1 | ecosystem: Environmental > Terrestrial > Soil > Wetlands > Permafrost | place: Sweden: Abisko... | reverse complement strand
CAAACCAAATCTATATTTATAATACACTGGGTTCGTTAGTCATGATGGAAAATGATGTGACCGGGTTGAAGGAGTTCTATATGAATACCAACCCATATGCATATTATTTTGTAAGAGTAGTAACCGATTACAATGTATATACACAAAAAGTATTGCTGAAATAATCAATAAAATCAATCCTTCCCATTAAGGGGAGGATTGATTTTATTATGCTGAAATATGTATGTAATTTCAACTTATATTTTTATGATACGTTTTGAAGATGATTAAAAAGTTTTTTCTATATTTGTCAAATACTAATAATATTAATTATGAGCAGAATCATTATCCTTATATTAATGCATGCAGTTGGAGATTTCTTTTTTCAAGGCAGTAGACTAAGTAAACTAAAAGCTTTGAAATTACCTTATTTATTTGAACATGTCGGGATTTATACTGGATTGTTTATAATTTTAAGTCCGCTTATTCTTGGTTTAACTATCTTACAAGGACTGGCATTTAGTTTTTTAAATGGAAGTTTACATTTTATAATTGATTATTTTACAGGTAAATATAAACTAAAATATATTGACATTGATGAATCAAAATACATTTCAACTATTGGAATAGACCACACACTTCATATAATAATTTTAATTACAAGTTATATCTATTTATTCCCAAATGCGATAAATAATTATTCACCTTTTTTTAAATATTAAACCGTTCAATTTTCTTTAATCTTATATATAAAATCGACCATTTTTAATTATCATAAAAAAGGAGGTTTACCTCCTTTTACTTGTGATAATTTCTTTTTTTGATAAGATGAATTATTTGATATCTGTTTTTATAACTTATTTCACTTATTTTTGAGCAAGATATTAAAAAAAGTATATATATTTGTGCCTGCATACCACAAATTGTTATTTTTATCAAATAATCAAAAGCTTAATGGTAAATAAAATATTAATTTTACAATATTAATGAGTTTAATACAATCCAGATTAACGGAATGACAATATATTTTAAAATTATTTAATTTTATTATTTAATTTTATCATTTAATTTTAAATGATTAATAACTTGTTTTAAATTTTTTAAATGGGGATAAATTTGAAGATATTTTTTTATTAGTAAGGCTTTAAATATTCATTTTGAAATAATCAAATTGGCAGAAAAATTTCAATAAATATCATAAATTAAATTTAAATTGATTAGCTGGTCAGTAACTTAAGTTGTTTTTTTTTAATCGAATATATTTTCAATAAATGAAACACTTATTTTATTTATATATATTAATAAACATATGATTCGTTTTAGAGTTGTGTTTAAGTTTGTCGTACATTTTCTGACAGCTAAAAACACGCATGGATTTGGAGTACATTCTCCATTAATTTATCATTTCACGAAATTTGTTATCTATAATAAAAGTTCATATTATATATTTCCAACCATTGAAAAAATTCGTTTATCATTAAAAAATGATAAGAGGATATTACATGTTGTTGATTATGGGACAGGGAAAAACAGAAATATATCTGTAGCTGAAATTGCTTCAAGTTCGCTTAAATCAGCAAAATATGGACAATTACTTTACAGAATGACGGATTATAGTAAGGCTCTAAATATATTGGAGCTTGGAACATCATTTGGATTAACCACTTCCTATTTAGCTTCTTCTGTGTCAACAAGCCGGATTGTCAGTATGGAAGGATCTCAACCGATTGCTAACATTGCAATTGAAAATTTCAGTTCATTAGATATTAATAATATACAAATTGTGGTTGGTGACATTAACCAAACACTATCAAAAGTGTTGAATGAATTTAATCGGTTAGATTTGATTTTTATTGATGCAAATCATAAATCAGAAGCAATTCTGAGCTATTTTGAACAGAGTATATTAAAAATACATACTGGTTCAATAATAATTGTGGATGATATATACTGGTCGTCGGATATGGAAAAAGCATGGGAGCAAATAAAAAAACATAGCAGAGTCACAACAACTATTGACTTATTTCAAATGGGGATCGTTTTTTTTAATTCTGATTTAACCAAAAAACACTATAAAATGCGTTATTAGAGTATAGTAATGAATACTCATTATATAAATAAAACTATGTTTAATAACTGTTTAAAATGAAGTTATATACTAAAACCGGAGATGAAGGTCAGACCGGACTAATTGGTGGAACCAGAGTGTCAAAAAATGACATTCGAATTGAAGCATATGGTACAGTTGATGAATTGAATTCTTTTATAGGATTGTTGACAACCTACCAGCTAAAAACTGAAGATGTTAAATTTTTACGAACGATTCAAAATAATTTATTTACCGTTGGTTCATATCTCGCAACTGATACTTCAAAAGTTTCTCTTCAACAGGTTTCAATTTTGAAAAGTGATTGTATTGAACAAATTGAAAAAGAAATTGATCGAATTGATGCCGTTTTGCCAAAGCTGAGTTCATTTATTTTGCCAGGAGGTTCGCAATCGGGCTCTTTGAGTCATGTTTGCAGAACCATTACACGAAGAGCAGAACGTAGACTTTTTGATGTGAATTCAATTTACCCTGTTGACAGTCAAATTCTTATATATTTCAATAGACTGTCAGACTATTTTTTTGCATTGTCAAGGTATTTTACTCTTGAAAAAGAAGGTGAAGAAATTTATTGGAAAACGCATGATTAATAAAAAAAAACCCTATTTTTGCACAAAAATAGAAATATAATTTACTTAACTTATTTACTTTAAAAAAAAACGAGCTGATTATGTATTGGACATTAGAATTAGCTTCAAAAATTGAGGACGCGCCTTGGCCCGCCACAAAAGATGAATTGATAGATTATGCTATGCGATCCGGATCGCCTCTTGAAGTGATCGAAAATTTACAAGAAATTGAAGATGAAGGCGAAATTTACGAATGTATTGAAGACATTTGGCCTGATTACCCAAGTAAAGAAGACTTCTTTTTTAACGAAGAAGAATACTGACACAAGTTTATAACGTAATACTTTTGACGAAGAAAGTGTAATATTGGGTCAAAAATAGTTTAATTCAAACAAAAGTGTTAAACAAAACAATTTTTTGATAGTTTTGGAGTTTGATAAAGACACAATCGTCAAAATAAATTTTTAGCATAGATTGTGAGAAAAAATTATCAGATATTCCTATGAAAAAAGTAGTATTAAGTATTTTGTTATTACTTATTAGCGTAGGTTCTGTATTTTCACAATTTGATGCACAATTGAGTCAGTACATGTTTCATATTTCATCTTTTAATCCTGCAGCGGTTGGTGAAGGAAATATGATTCAGATAACAGGTCAGCATCGTATTCAATGGTTGGGAATTCCAAATGCAGGTCGAACTACGGTTTTTAGTATAAATTCTCCTTTTAAAATTGGAAACAATATTAATGGATTGGGTTTTAAATTTTTAAACGATAAAGTTGGACAATTCATTAATCAATCAGCTCATTTGCAATATGCTTATAAAAAGAAACTTGGAACAGGCGTTTTGAGTATTGGTACTGATGTTGGATTTGTTAGTTTAGGATTTAATAATGGTGACAGCATACAAGATCCAAAACATACTTTACCAGGTTGGGATACTTATCATCAAATAACTGAGGATCCGGAAATCCCTAAAAGCAGTGTTGTTGGTATGAGTTTTGATATGAATATTGGTTTATTTTATTCTACTCCAACCTATTATGCTGGTTTGTCCTATTTGCACCTTAATAATCCTACAGTAAAATGGGGTGATAAATCAGAATTCAAACAAAATGGTTCACTCTTTCTGACAGGTGGTTATAACTTCGTTTTGGCTAATCCAAAATTTGAATTAAAGCCAAGTGCCCTTTTTAAAACTGATTACAGTTCCTGGCAATTAGATATTTCATCACGTATGGAATATGATAACAAATATTGGGGTGGAATTACCTATCGGGTACAAGATGCGATGGTAGTATTAGCCGGTATAAATATTTCAGGTGGGTTATCAATTGGATATTCCTATGATCTTCCAACTTCACAGATAATATCTGTAAGTACCGGTTCACATGAAATTCTGGTGATGTATAGTTTTGAATATATATTTGGGAAGAGGAATAGCAAATATAAGAGTATTAGAATTTTATAGTGAAATTATTATATCTATTATAAACAATCAAAAAGGAATACAGTTTTTATTTCAACAAATAAATGGCACAAGAATGAAAAAAAATCTGATAATTATTGTTCTGACAATTCTGCTTGTTGCATGCAACAAGCCTGCTGGAGAATTAACGGGTCTTGGAACCAAAGGCAAATTTTTTGAACCCCAACCATATGGTATGGTGTTTATCAAAAGGGGGTCTTTCATGATGGGGGCTAATGATCAGTCAGCTATCGGAGCTATAAACAATAAATCAATAAATGTTTCTGTGGATGCATTCTGGATGGATGAAACAGAAATAACTAATGATAAATACAAACAATTTGTATTTTGGGTGCGTGATTCAATCACATTGCGTGATCTGGTTATTGCTGGAAAAGATGAATTCAGAATGAAATTCAAAAATCAAACTGATGATGCCAGTCCCGAAACTGCCCGATTGAATTGGAAAATTAAAATTCCATGGAATACAAAAGATGAAGAAATCAGAACAATTCTTGAATCAGTTTATTATAAAGACAATAATTCGTTGGGATTCAAAAAGCAAATAGATCCAAGTAAACTGCAATATAAATTTGAATGGGTTAATTACGATCAGGCAGCTCTAGCTAAAAATAAATACAATGTGAATACGGGAGCCTATCCAAAAGGTGCGAAAGCACGTGTTGATACTTCCTATGTCGAAAATGGTGTTATTATTAATAGAACAATCGAACGCAAAATTACTACCCGAAAGGATTTGATTTCAACACGTATTGTGAATGTGTATCCTGATACCATTATGTGGTTGCGTGATTTTCAATTTTCTTATAATGATCCTAAAATGCGAATGTATTTCTCTCATCCGGGATTCTCAAATTATCCGGTGGTAGGTGTCACATGGGAGCAGGCATCTGCATTTTGTCAGTGGAGAACTCAATTATTTAATAGTTCAAATATCATAGGTGGTCAGGATTACCGTTTACCGACGGAAGCCGAATGGGAATATGCCGCACGTGGTGGTAGGAAAATGGCTTTATACCCTTGGGGTGGAAATTATGTCAGAGACAAAACAGGTTGTTTTATGGCCAACTTTAAACCTATGAGAGGCAGTTACACAGATGACATGGGGGCAACTACAATGAAAGTAGCGTCTTATCCACCAAATGATTTCGGATTGTTTGATATGGCGGGTAATGTGGCTGAATGGACTTCTTCAGCATATGATGTTTCGAGTAGCTTATTAGTATCTGATATGAATCCTAGTTTTCAGTATAATGCAAAAAATGATGATCCTGATGTGTTGAAACGTAAAGTAATCAAAGGAGGTTCATGGAAAGATATTGCATATTATTTACAATGCGGAGCAAAAACATATGAATATCAAAATGAAAGTCGTCCATACATTGGTTTTCGATGTGTCAGATCGTATAACGGGGAATAATGATTTGCTCCCCAAACTTTAAAAAATAAAAAAATGCCAGAGAATAAATCTAAATTTGATATTTGGTGGAATTCACCTGATGTGAAACAAAAATTAGCAGCTGCTTATAGCTTAGGAGCTTCGGTTGTTATTATTGGTGCAATGTTCAAAATATTACATTTACCGGGAGCGGGCACCATGTTAGGAATTGGTATGTCTGTCGAAGCTTTTTTATTTGCTCTCGGAATATTTGATCAGCCACATAAAGAATATGATTGGGAAAAGGTGTATGATTTTGAAGGTGATTCAGAAATAATCAGTTCAGGAAAAAATATAACTCCGATACAAAATACAGGAAATGCTTCTGCAACACGCTCTGTTGGGCTTAATTACTCAGAAACCATAAATGATGAAGATGTAAAAAAATTGTCAGAAGGAATTAAGAACCTGACAACTACAGCTCAGCAATTTAATACACTTTCATCTGTTTTCGGTGCAACTGATCAATTTGTTTCAAATTTAGAAGGTGCTACACAAGCTACAGGAAAATTTATTAAAAATCAGGAATCATTAAATACAGCAACTGGGATTTTAGCTACTTCATATCAGGGGATATCTGATGGCATGGACGCAGTAGAAAAAAATACCAAACTTTATGCCGGGAAGGTAGAAAATATAAATAAAAACCTTTCTTCCATAAATTCTATTTATGAAATTCAATTAAAGAATATTCAGGCACAATCAGAAGGAATAACTCAGCAAACAGATAGGTTGAGAACGGTCAATGAAGAATTAAATTTTATTGTTGGTGATGTTCAGAAAATGAAATCAGCAACAACAATTGCAGCAATAGAAACAGAAAATTATAAAATTGGCACTACCAAACTGGCCAAACAAATTGCTGATTTAAATCAGGTGTATGGAAATATGCTTAATGCTTTAGGTTAATCACAAAGGAATTTTACGTTGTATTTAAATTAAAGAAAAATTCCAATGAGTGGAGCTAAAAATTGTACCGAAACACCCAGACAAAAAATGATAGGTATGATGTATTTAGTGTTAACAGCAATGTTAGCTTTAAATGTATCTAGTGAAATTCTGAATGGGTTTACCATGGTGGATAATAGTTTACATAAAACCATAGAATCTGCCGAACTGAGGAATGTATCCTTATACGCTGATTTTCAAAGCTTATTTGATAAAAATCCAGACAAGGTGCGTGATTGGTTGGTAAAAGCCAAAACAGTCAAGAAAAATTCAGATGATATTTATAAATACATCGAAAATTTCAAAGTACAGATAATAAGACTGGCAGATAGCAAAGAAGCAAATGACAGTGCCTATGTAAAGCAGATAAATGCAAAAGATAATCTGGATAAAGCCGCTCAATATGGAATGGCAAACGGACATGGGAAAAAATTAAAAGAGAAGATAAACGAATACCGTCAGTTTTTGATTGGGTTATCAGTGAATAATCCTTCGAAGCAAAAAATGTATGCTTCGATATTTTCAACCGATAAAACAAAAGATGGAAAGAAATGGGAAGAAGCATTATTTGAGGGAATGCCTTTGTCAGCAGTAGTTACTATTTTGACTAAATACCAAAGTGATGTACGTTCATCAGAAGCCGAAGTTATTCAGTATTTAAAAAGTCAGACTGATGTAATGGATTTTAGGGTAAATAAAATTACAGCTGTTGTAGTTCCCAATACACCTTATGTTATCCGGGGTGAAAAATATAGCGCTCAAATTGTATTAGCTGCTGTTGATTCAACTAAGACTCCCGAGTTTTATGTAAACGGTCAATCCATACGTAATGGATTATACGAAGTAATGACTAATAAACTTGGTGTCATTTCGTATACAGGCCAAATAAAATTACAAGGGAATGATGGTAATATTTTAATTCGTCCATTTAAAAGCACCTATATTGTAGGTGAACCTTCCGCCACTTTATCAAATGAAGATTTGAATGTGGTATACAGAGGGATCGATAATAAATTCAGTGTGTCAGTACCCGGTGTTGCAACTGAAAATGTTTCTGTCCGAGTACTAGGTGGAACCTCCCGTAGGGAAGGTGGAAGATATTTAATTCAGCCAACCAGGGACGAGGAAATAACTATTGAAGTTTGGGCAAATGTGCTTGGTAAACAAAAGAAAATGGGTGGTGGAGTATATCGGGTTAAATATCTTCCGGATCCAAAAGCTTTTATTCAACCGGGAGATGCCGGATCTAAACCTATTCGGGGAGGATACATGTCACCAGGTGTATTAAGAAGTTCTACGCTGATTGCCAGCTATGGAAAAGATGAATTAATTAAAGCCAAGTTTAGAATAACTTCATTCACTATGTTAGCAAAAGGGATATCGCCACTCCAGGTTGGAGGTTCAAGATTAAATCCTGTTTTTTTAGAAAAATTAATTAAAGGAGATATTCTAATGATTAATAATATTAGAGCGGAAGGTCCGGATATGCTACAACGGGATTTAGGTTCAATTGCAATACAACTTTAAGATCAACATAAAAATAGTAAGATTTAAAAAACGATTATATGAAAAAATATTGGATAATCTCTGTGGTTATTACCATTTCATTCTTATCTAACTATGTCGGAGCACAAGAGACTCAACTGCCATTTTTTGAAAAAAACGGAACTGTTGCATTACAAACGACTTCGATGAATTCAATGGCGGATACCATTGCAATAATGAATCACAGATGGGATGATGTTGTTTGGTCGCGGACAGTCTACAGAATAATTGATATGCGTGATAAACAGAATTATCAGCTTTACTTTCCAATTGTACCAAACGCGGAATATAAAAGTTTATTCAGGCTTATCATGGATGCTGCAATAAAAGATTCTCTGAAAGCATATGATAAAATTGAGCGTGATATTCAACCTTCCTGGAGTCATGTGTTGTCTAAGGATAGCATGAAGTATTTTTTTCAGATTTGTGATAAAGATACAGTGAATAATACTATCAGGAAAACACCATTAATTGTTGGTGATTCTATCACTCAACAACCAACATTATCCGCATATGCTTATAAAGATTATGTAAAGAATCAATTGAAATTTTTAATTCAGGAAATTGTATTTTTCGATAAACATACCTCTCGTCTCTATACCAAAATTATGGCAATTGCACCATTGTATGCCTTAACTGAACAAAACGTAACACTGGATAATTCAACTGATAAATGGAGTTATTTTCAAAGTTCAGTATTGTGTTGGTTCCATTTTGATGAATTACGCCCGTATCTGGCAAGACAATATGTAATCCCGAATGAAAATAATTCACAACGTCTGACTTTTGACGAGTTTTTTGCACAAAAATTCTATTCTGATTATCTTTTGGGTGATAGTAATCTTAATAACAGAATGTTGTTGCAATACCTGATAGATCCAAATAAAATCAGAAAGGAACAAAAAAGACTTGAAACAGAACTTTTAAACTTTGAACAGGACCTTTGGGAGTATTAATATGAACATGCTGGCTTCATACTTTCAAATAATACTTATAAAAATAAAAAAAGACGGCATTTGCCGTCTTTTTTTTATGCATTTGTCAGAATAGAATTTTAAATCAGTAATTTTGTAATCAAATTAGTTATTTATTGATTCCAAACAGAAAGAAATAAAAATGAGAAATATAATAATTGCCGATAATCAGGATATATCCAATTCAGGATGGCATTATTTACTTAAAAGTCATGTCGAAATTTCTGATATTTATGATGTTTCTGAAAAGAAATTGCTACTTGCATTATTGATTGAACATCCAACTTCCATGGTGATTCTTGATTATACCCTATTCGATTTTGAAAGTGTGAACGAGTTACTTATTCTACAAACCAGATTTGAACAGGTTGACTGGATTTTATTTTCAGATGAATTAAGTGATGAATTTCTAAGAACATTATTATATAATACAAGTTCCTTTAGTGTGTTAATGAAAGATTGTACTAAAGAAGAAATAACAAGCGCTATTAAAGAAGCTTATAAAGGTTACCGTTATATATGCAATTATGTAAGCAATATCTTACTCGATAATAATAAAAATGTACGTACCCTGAATGCAAGGCAGATACTCACTGTTACGGAACAGGAGATACTCAAAGAAATGGCATTGGGGAAAACTACAAAAGAAATTGCTGCTCACAGAAACGTTAGTGCTCATACTATTATGACACACCGGAAAAATATATTCCGTAAGATTGAAGTAAATAATGTGCATGAAGCTACAAAATATGCTATGCGTGCAGGTATTGTAGATATGGCTGAATATTATATTTAATCCTGTTTGAAAATATTCTTTTAATGTACATACGTATACTATCTAACTATTATAAATGATATTGAATCTTCTGATATTTTTATCATAACCGAATGCTTTTTTTTTAAATTAAATAATAATTGGAATTGAATTGATGAATATAGCAACATTATTGTCAGGTGGAGTAGATAGTTCGGTAGTAGTTCATCTGCTGAAGGAAGCAGGATTCACTCCTACTTTATTCTATATAAAAATCGGAATGGATGATGACGAATTATTGCATTGTACTTCGGAAGAAGATATTGAAATGGCTTCACTGATTGCCCGTAAGTACGGTTGCAAGCTTGAAATTGTTGATTTACATAAAGATTATTGGGACAATGTGGTATCATATACCATCAATAAAGTAAAGCTTGGACTTACTCCCAATCCGGATGTGATGTGTAATAAACTAATAAAATTCGGAGTTTTCGAACAGCGGGTGGGAAAAGAATTTGATAAAACAGCCACTGGTCATTATGCCAGGACGATTGAACAGAATGGAAAAGTCTATCTGGCTTCTGCCAGAGATCCGGTGAAAGATCAGACTGACTTCCTGGCTCAAATTGATGCATTACAGGTCTCTAAATTGATGTTTCCAATTGGTGATCTGATGAAAAATGAAGTGCGCGATATTGCATTAAAAGCCGAGCTTCCAAGTGCTAAACGGCAGGATAGTCAGGGAATCTGTTTTTTAGGAAAAGTAAATTATAATGATTTTATACGACGATACCTTGGTGAAAAACCAGGTCCTGTAGTCGAACTGGAAACCGGTAAAATTTTGGGTAAGCATAACGGTTATTGGTTTCATACAGTTGGTCAACGCAAAGGGTTAGGTCTTTCAGGTGGACCCTGGTATGTAATTAAAAAGGATGTAGATGCAAATATCATATATGCATCAAAAGGGTATGATGTGGAAACTCAATATGGTTATGAATTAACGATGCACGATTTCCATTTTATAACAGATAACCCCTGGGAAAATAATCTAAATGAAATTGATGTTACTTTTAAAATCAGACATACACCTGATTTTACGCCCGGCAAGCTTATCTTTACGCCCAATGGGGTACATCTCCAGTCAAGTGAAAAAATCCAAGGAATTGCACCAGGACAATTCGGAGTAATCTATGACAAAGATTCAAATATTTGTATTGGAAGTGGTGAAATTATTTAATACTATATTTATAATATGAAAATGGCTGTTTCGAGAACGAATCAGCCATTTTCTTTGTTAGATTTATAACAAATAAAATTTTAAAATTAAAAAGTTCAGGGAATCTATCATTTATGATTCTAATTGAGACTATCAGCTATAAAAAAATAGATTTAATACCTCAAGTGGGGTATAAAAGATGCCATATGAATGGTATTTTAATGTTTACTCTGTTTAACTACCTTTACCGGATACAGAATTAGATCAATATTTTTATATGTTCAGTTTCTCAATAAACTTAATTACAGGACAAATTAGAAATGCATTTACTCTTAAACTTAAATAATATCTGATTATGAAAACTCAAGCTGTTGAAGTATTTCAAAAAAATGTTTCATTATTAACTGAAAACATATTCCCTGAGTATGAATATATTCCCCGACACTTTAAACCGCTACCCTCAACTCATACTCTTCATGAAATTGTTGAATTGCTTCGGGCGATTATTTTTCCGGGTTATTTCGGTGAGGGAATATTAAATCCAGACACTCAGGAATTTTATCTTGGTGTTCAAATAGAACGTATATTTGGTTTATTGAAAGTTCAGATATTAAACGGTCTTCGTTTCAATTCAGAAGATGATGAATCTGAAGAATCTGTTGAAATAGCACATGAAACCGCATTAAACTTCATAAACAAAATTCCTGAATTGAAACGTTTATTATCAACTGATATAAAGGCCACTTTTGATGGAGATCCGGCAGCGCACAGTTATGGTGAGGTTATTTTCTGTTATCCTTCCATTCGTGCAGTATTCAATCACAGGATAGCACATGAATTGCTTCATCTGGGAGTTCCGGTTATTCCAAGGGTCATTTCTGAGTTAGCTCACTCTGAAACTGGTATAGATATTCATCCGGGAGCAAAAATCGGTGAGTATTTCAGCATTGATCACGGGACTGGTGTGGTCATTGGTGAAACCTGTATTATTGGTAATCATGTGAGGTTGTATCAGGGAGTAACACTGGGTGCAATTCGTTTTAGGGTAGACGAAAATGGTTTGCCTTTAAACATCCCGCGTCACCCGATACTGGAAGATAATGTCGTTGTTTATGCAAATGCCAATATTTTAGGAAGAATTACCATTGGGAGGGATTCGACTATCGGAGGCAATGTCTGGTTAACTAACAGTGTCCCATCGGGTTCCCGCATACTTCAACAAAAAGCCATTATCAGTTCGTTTTATGATGGTTTGGGAATATAAAATAATATTTTATTTTATTGATAATGAGTAAGTAAAATCACGCATTATAAAAATGGAATAATTAATTCAATCATATGAATTTAGTAATAGATATCAGATCAAAAGTCATGGCATTTGCCGAAGACTTTAAAAGACTTAATGAGGACTGGATATCCACGAATTTCTGGTTGGAAGAATCCGATATTCAAGTATTGAATGATCCTCAAAAGTTTATTCTTGATAAAGGAGGGAATGTTTTCATTGCCTTGCTGAATAACAAACCAGTTGGAACCTGTGCTTTGTTGGTCAGAGATGGCATAACCTGCGAACTTGTGAAAATGGTAGTTGATCCGGAAGCACAAGGTAAAGGAATTGGATATAAATTGGGTCTGGCGTTTATCGATAAAGCAAGAGAACGTGGTTTTTCACGCATCGTACTTGAAGGGAATACAAAAATGGAAGCATCCATCATCCTTTATCATAAGCTTGGATTCAATGAAATTCCGTTAGAATACAACGTACATGATTCCAATATTCATAAACGGTGTAATATATTTATGGAATTAAATTTAACTCCAACTGTAAAACCTGATTATTATATTTAAGTTGAAAAGTGGTATATACTATAATAATAAACAGGCCGTGGTTTATACCATGGCCTGTTTATTATCACTTAAATCCAGAATATTTTAGAGAAACAAACCGGTTTTATTAAATAATTTACTTATTTGATTTGTATTTTAACTGCTCATTTTAACCAACCTGGTTTAAAAAAAATTGCATCCCTATTTATCGGGATGCAATTCGTACTATACATTACTAACTAATTGTACTTTACTAACTAATCTTATTTCAATAACCTCATTAATTTGTTATTTAATCGCCAAAAACGCTTGTTCAATATCTGCTTTGATATCTGCAATATTCTCGATACCTACCGATATGCGTAATAAACCCGGAAATACTCCTGCTGCGATTTTATCTTCAGGTGAAAGTTGTTCGTGTGTGGTGGCTGCTGGATGAATGATTAATGATTTAGCATCCCCTACATTAGCCAAATGGCTGATCAACTTTAAATTATTAATCAGGCTGTCGGCTTTTTCGGCATCTCCTTTTAATTTGAATGACAGTACTCCACCAAATCCTTTTTTCAGGTATTTTGTTGCCAATGCATGATAAGGACTGCTTTTCAACCCCGGATAGTTAACATATTCCACTTGCGGATGTTTTTCCAGCCAGGTGGCCAGTTCAAGGGCATTCTCCACATGACGTTCAACGCGTAAAGAAAGCGTTTCAAGACCCTGTAAGAGCAAGAAAGAGTTGAATGGACTGATTGTGTTACCCCAATCGCGAAGTCCTTCTACGCGCGCCCGTATATTGAATGCAATGTTCCCGAATGGGCCATTCGTTCCGAATACATCCCAGAACACTAATCCATGGTAGCTGTCGGTAGGTTCTGTAAAAGCACGAAACTTACCGTTACCCCAGTTGAATTTACCACTGTCAACAATTACACCACCCAATGAAGTTCCGTGTCCCCCAATCCATTTGGTGGCACTTTCAACAACAACGCTTGCACCATGTTCCAATGGACGGAACAGGTATCCACCTGCTCCGAATGTATTATCAACAATCAGGGGTATACCATGCTTGTCGGCCACTTCAGCGATAGCTTCAAAATCCGGAATGTTTAAATCCGGATTCCCGATAGTTTCCAGATAAAGGGCCTTGGTTTTATCATCAATCAATTTTTCAAACTCAGCCGGTTCGTCGGATGGAGTAAAACGTACATCTACACCCAGACGTTTAAACTGATTTTTAAATTGATTATAAGTTCCACCGTATAAGTGGGATGTTGAAACAAAATTATCACCCGCTTCAACAATATTATTTAAGGCAATGAATTGTGCCGACTGTCCGGATGAAGTAGCCAAAGCCGAAACACCACCTTCAAGGGCTGCAATGCGTTTTTCAAACACATCGGTTGTAGGATTCATTAACCTTGTATAGATATTCCCGAATTTACGTAACGCAAATAAATCAGCACCATCCGCTGCGTCGTCGAACACATATGAACTTGTTTGATAAATAGGAACTGCACGTGCATGGGTGGTTCCGTCGACTACCTGTCCTGCATGTACCTGCAGTGTCTCGAATTTAAAATTATTGTCTGCCATATTATTAGTGGTAAGAGGTAAGAAAGCAAGTATAAGCATCAGAATGCTCAATTTCAACTTGAATTCTACCTGATTTGTATTAATATTTTTATGTCGTGTAATGGTTTTAAAATATGTAAAAGGTTGAAATACTAAATACTTACTTTCTTACCTCTTACTCCTTGCTCCTGAATTAAAGTGGATATTCTTCGAATGCATACAGTAGTGTGGAAAGGTAACGTTCGCCGGTATCGGGAAGCAATGTGACAATTACTTTTCCTTTATTTTCAGGTCGTTGTGCCAGAAGTGTTGCAGCATATGCAGCCGCACCGGAGGAAATACCTACCAAAAGTCCTTCCTGTTGTGCCAACTGACGTGAAGTTAGAATGGCATTGTCGTTGCTTACCTGAATAATTTCATCAACTACTTTCGCATCATAATTTTTAGGTATAAATCCGGCACCTATTCCCTGTATTTTATGCGGACCGGGGTTGCCTCCTGAAAGTACAGGCGAATCAGCTGGTTCAACGGCTATAATTTTTACGTTCGGATTGTGTGCTTTAAGGGCTGCACCAACTCCACTGACAGTTCCACCGGTACCCACACCGGCAACAAAGATGTCGACTTTACCATCAGTATCGCGCCAGATTTCCTCACCTGTTGTCCGTTTATGTACTTCAGGATTAGAAGGATTATCAAATTGCTGTGGGATAAAAGAAGCCGGATTTTCTTCGTGAAGTTCCACTGCACGTGCAATGGCGCCTTTCATTCCGGTTGCTCCGGGAGTTAATACCAGGTTTGCACCAAAGGCTTTTAACAGGTTGCGACGTTCCACACTCATGGTTTCGGGCATGGTAAGTGTTAGTTTGTAACCTTTAATGGCGGCTACCATAGCCAGCCCGATTCCGGTGTTTCCACTTGTGGGTTCAATGATTTCAATTCCGGCTTTCAGGAGTCCGGCTTTTTCAGCATCTTCTATCATCGACAGGGCAATGCGTTCTTTCACACACCCTGCAGGATTAAATGATTCAAGTTTTGCAATGACAGTTGCCTGCAATCCTTTTTTTGAGCTGTAATTTGACAGATAAACGAGAGGGGTATTCCCAATCAATGCGGTTAAATCCTTTGCTATTTTTGTCATGATTATAAAAATTTTGGGTTTGTTTATTTTTATGATGCAAAAATACAATGGATTTCACATTCCCACAATCGCAAAGATGTGGTATTTTATATACCATGTTTATGGTATATGAAAGTAAATAGTTCCGGAATAAACGACTCACTTATTATCAACTTCAATGCTATGAACAGGCAGATAATAAAAAGCCAACTGAAGGTATCTTCTTGCCTGACTGGCTATACTTGGTAAGAAGCTATTCAAGAAATGATTAATAATATCAGACAGATTTATTTTTTTATTACTTTCGAAATGTTTTTACCGGCTTTGATTAAATAAATTCCCGGTGTATATCCTTCCATGTTTATCACCACATTATTCCCTTCAGAAGTTGTTTGCATTAACACAATCCCTTGAAGCGATATGATTTGTACCGTTTCGCCTGCCTGAATATCAAATACGGTCAACAGGTCGGAAACCGGATTAGGTGTAAATATGATGTGGCTTGATGTGATATCAGTTAGGTCAGTGTAAGGTGCTTTTAAATATTGGTTGTCGAGATAAAGTAAACGGGCGGTAATCCAGTTTGATAAGAATGTCATTTCTAGATTAATATCCTGAATTGACCATCGTGTTTTTTCGCGGGTAGCTGCACCGCTTAAATTAAACAGCGCACTATATTTTTGAAAACCTGCCATAAGATTCGTATATGAGAAATATGACCCACGAAGTTCCCTGTAACGGCTTTTCAATTTATCATTAAAACTTTCTGTATTTGAAGCTATCATTCGATTATATAGGTTGTTCTGTTGTGGTTCATTGTACTTAATGAACGACTCAAATGATTGATCTGCTCTTGTTAAAAAAGATGATCCATCCCAACGCCTTCCCCATACACCATCCAAATCCCAGGGAGTAAGACTCACTTTCGGCGATACTGTCTGGTCGTAAACGGACAGGTAATAGTTCTTCCCATGATTGTCGGTTGCCAGTAGTAAGTCGAGAAAAAGGTAATAATCAACAAAGACAGGTAAATCAAAATATGTAGATACCTTCGAAGTAAAGACTTCGGAACTCGTTTTCCAGTATGATACTGTTACCGCATCAAACGCAGGCTTCCATTCAACGGGTTCTCCATCACCCAAATCAGGATATTTAACGGCAAATGCTGTCCAGGTCTCCGAGGTGTTGTTGTAATCGGGTAAAATGTTAGTGCCCCATGTTACTGAGTTTCCCAGTTGTGTTCCCACCGACCAGTTATCTGCTTTGTATAAAGCTCCACGTTGTATGGCTGTTGATTGATCAGTGGAATACTTAAGTTTTTTCAGGTTCAATTGCTTGCGGTCTACCTTTTCGGTCATGCAATAAAGCCCGTTATACGAATCATTTAAAAACACTTCCACAAACTTACCACGTGTACCGTTTATCATGTCAGGTTCATTGACGGCATAATACGGGCGAGTCGAAAAATTATTCCACAGATCAGTAGAAACCCTGTTTCTCATGCGACCCGGGTCAATATACATAGCGTCTAAAATCCAGTTGTTATCACTTCGTAAACCAAAAAATGAACGATCCAAGGATGTTTCTCCATCCATATCTTTGAGTTTTATGGCATAGGATTTTTTATCAACACGTGACGCGTAATCACCTCTTAATTTAATACTTGTAAATAATAATTCTGACTTTAATTGAGTCGCAGGTTCGGTGACAGCCATCCGGCATAAAGCGTAAACAGGTGACAATTCTGATTCGGAATAAATCTGAACAAGTGGCAGGCAACTGACTACTATCACTCCGGAAGAGATAACGGATGATCCGTTTCTGATCTCTATCGCTAATTTCGTGGTGCTGGCTAAATAGCGGATATCAGTGTCACTGGTTACAACAGTGTTGTTAATATATAAATTGTAGGTAGGGTTTATTAATGAAAACCGGATTTTCATTGTCAGGAAGGAATTCATATTGGACTCAGGAACGGTGATGTAATATTCTTTTTTAAAAGTATCGACCACCGGGGTTTTCCCATTAAAAGTAAGTGAGCTCAAATAGCTGTTGAAAGATCCTAACGTTTGATCTGCTTTGGGTAATTCAACTGGAATTTTTCCATCGTCAGTTACCGGATTTCCTTCTGAATCGTAGAAAATAAAAGATTCAATGTCACCTCCGTTGCCACTATATACGCCAACAGGGTAAATAGTTCCTTGCATCTGCACTCTTCGGTCCCATATTTTAAGGTTGTTTACAGCAGAGTGAATCAGGTAATAGCATAAATTGTTTATATTTTTCAATTCAAATGTAAACGAGGTTGATTTGTCGCTCATTATTGAATCTACCATAATCAGGGCTGAACGATCTATCGATGTTGCATCATACCTGATGTATTTTAATGTTGCTGCATTCTGAAAAGTATATTCCAATCCTCCCTGATTCTTTATAATCCAGTAATCCGATTCGGTAGCCGTTTCGCTATTCCGGTCTGGAAAATAAGCCAATTGGTAAATCGTGTTCCCAGGACTTACAGTACCTGTAGCCCCGTCATAAAGTGTTGAAATCAGGTATTTGCCATTTGTTAGCACTGGTTTTGCAAAAGAGATATTGCAAAATAAAAGTAGTACAAGTAGAAATGGTAGTGATTTTTTCATTAAGTGTGTTCCTTTTTTCAATTGCAGCAAAGATACTTAAATTAAGTGTATTTAGACTTTTCAATAACATTTAATAAAAAAAGGAATAAAAAAACACAGTCCTGATAAAATGTTTAACATTCAATACTCCGAAAAACAGTATTAAGAATTAAAAAAGTTACCATTGTATTGAATCTTTGTTTCTTAATATGTAATGCAAAAGGAAATAATTAACTCATTTCGCATGCATGAGGTAAAATTATCAGTAGAATTTAAATTGGTAAAATACGTTGAAAAATCAAATCTCACTTAATTCCAGCCACCGCATGGTATTCACATCAATCAGATCATTGACTTCGGCATGACGTTGCGATACTTTTACAATCTCATCAGAGTTTAAGCTGCCCGATGCCAGTTTGTTCTCAATCTCAATTTTTTCGTTTTCAAGTTGTGGAATTAATTTTTCAAGTGCTTCAAATTCCTGTTTGTCTTTGAAACTTCGTTTGCTGGTTTTTTCTTTCTGAATTACCTGAGTTTTTGGACTTGAAGCCTTCGCTTTTGCCTTCTTCTTTTCATCCTTTTCCTGTTCTTCCAGCAGCTCATTCCATTCACGGTAGTCGGTATAGTTCCCCGGAAAGTCTTTTAGTTCAGCATTTCCTTTGAATACCAATAAGTGATCCACCACTTTATCCATGAAATACCGGTCATGGCTCACCACGATTACACACCCTTTAAATGAACGGAGATACTCTTCCAATATGTTTAAAGTCATTATGTCCAAATCGTTCGTCGGTTCATCAAGTACCAGGAAATTTGGATTCTTCATAAGGACAGTACATAAATATAACCGGCGTTTCTCACCACCACTCAGTTTATATACGTAATTGTATTGGGTTTCCGGAGTAAACAGAAAATGCAAAAGGAACTGTGAAGCAGTCATCTTTTTTCCGTTGCCTAAATCCACTTCTTCGGCAATATCTGTCACAACATCGATCACCTTCATTTGTTCATCGAATGCAAGGCCATCCTGACTATAATACCCGAACACCACTGTTTCACCAATGTCAAACGAACCGCTATCGGGTTTCACTTCGCCCAGTAACATCTTCAGAAATGTCGATTTGCCGGTTCCATTCTTACCAACGATGCCCATTTTTTCATACCGGGCAAAATTATAATAGTAATTATCCAGTATTTTCAGATCGCCATATGACTTGGTGACATAGTTTGCTTCAAATATTTTAGAACCCAGGTAACTGGCTTTTACATCCAGCTGTACGGCGTCATTGTTCCGGCGCAGTTTTGCCCGCTCTTCAATTTCATAAAAATCTTCCTGACGTGCTTTGGCTTTGTGGGCCCTGGCCTGTGGTTGCCGACGCATCCATTCCAGTTCCTTGCGGTACAGGTTGACAGTCCGTTCGCTTTCAGCATTAAACGATTCGATACGTTCCTGCCTTTTTTCCAGGTAATAACTGTAATTGCCATTGTATTGAAACATAGCCTGATGGTCAATTTCCAGAATATTGGTACATACCCTGTCGAGAAAATAACGGTCGTGCGTCACCATAAGCAGTGCCATGTTCGACCGTTTCAAAAAGTCTTCGAGCCATTCCACCATCTCCAGATCCAAATGGTTGGTAGGTTCATCCAGGATTAATAAATCAGGTTCACCAATCAATACATTGGCCAGTGCCACGCGTTTTAGTTGTCCACCCGATAGTTCTCCGATCAGTTGGTCGAGGTTGGTGATTTTTAATTTCCCTAAAATCTGGGTAATTCGTTGTTCATAATCCCAGGCTTTGAGTAAATCCATATTGGCCAGTATCTCATCCAAACCGGCCTGATCCGCCGATAACATGCAATGTTCATACTTTGCAATGGTTCTTACCACCTCGCTGTCTGTCTGCAGGCAGGCATCAAGTACGGTCAGTTCTTTTGGAAAATCAGGATCCTGATCCAGATAAGCAATCCGCAAATCCCGCCTGAATGAGATGGTTCCGCTTTCATAATCTTCTTTTCCCGATAGGATGTTGAGTAAGGTCGTTTTTCCGGTTCCGTTTTTTGCTATCAACGCCATGCGTTGGTTGTCGGCAATACCGAAGGATATATTTTCGAAAAGCAGGTTATCACCAAACGATTTGGTGAGATTCTCCACTTGCAGGTAACTGATCATATTTTTGTTGGTGGTTTGTAGTCGGTAGTAAGTAAATTGAGAATGCAAAGATACGGATTTAAAAGGAGGATACAATTCTCTGGTCAAATAGAAATAATTCTATATTTTGTAATGTGTTAACGATTAATTCTTAACTTTGAGTCGTAAATCTAATCGTTGATTCGAATACTATGACTAAAAAAGACTTTTTCAGGATAATTATTAAGCTGTTTGGTTTGTATTGGTTAATTAGTGCCCTCTTTTCTACAGGACAATTCTATTTTTTGTCATTTATACCGGGTTTTACCGTACCGGCTATTTTGATGGCAATGTTGATATTTTTAGTACTACTGATTTTGTTTTATATGTTGATTATTAAAACTGATGTTTTGATTGAGTGGTTTAAATTGGATAAAGGTTTTGATAATGACCTGATTGAATTCCATCAGTTCGATCTGGATAATATTTTAAAATTAGGAGTAATAATTATCGGAGGAACAATGATACTGGATAATATTGCTGTGTTTTTAAATCAATCTTATTTAGCATTTAAAGTACAAACTTCTATAGTCTATGATCTTACCGGGCTAAACGGATATAGTACTTATCATTTGGCAGTTAGTTTTACGAAAATAATACTGGGTTATTTACTTTTGACAAACTATCCGGCACTTAGTAAAATCCTTTTGAAGATTACCCAAAAGAAAGCAGACTGATTGTTTTTTATATTTTTATAATTTCCT
>Ga0302215_10000942_pt1 | contig 21116 bp, 23 predicted proteins | sample II_Fen_N3_1_FD_194580 | JGI IMG/M metagenome (GOLD analysis project Ga0302215, IMG submission 194580) | Peat permafrost microbial communities from Stordalen Mire near Abisko, Sweden - II_Fen_N3_1 | ecosystem: Environmental > Terrestrial > Soil > Wetlands > Permafrost | place: Sweden: Abisko... | reverse complement strand
AACGAATTAGGAATGTATATATCCTAAACATACTGGAATTAGAATGTAAAGATTATCGTTATTGGAACCCTATAAATAAAAAAGGATAGTATAAACTGGTAACTAAACAGTTTATACTATCCTTTTATATCATTAAATCAATTTGATAACCTTTCAAATCCCAAATCAACCTGTTAACCAATTAACTAATCAACCAATTAACCAATCACAAGGATATCTTCTTCTGTCAATGGTGTATAAGGTCCATCCTTCACCTCGAAAATAACAGTTCCAGGTTCAAGCACTTCGATGGTATGCCATTGCCCTGCAGAGATATCAACCCCAAACACATCATTTTTGGGATTAATTTCAGTTGTACTGATTAATTCCTTATTTTCTGAGTATAATAGCAATTTCAGGCTACCCCTGAGCACGATATAAGTTTCGGGAGTATTCTGATGCCTGTGAATCGGCAATACAGTTCCCGGCTCCATGGCATTCAGCAGACGCTGCGACTTCGAATCGGGATGCTCATGGAAGTTATGATTCATCCGTAATCGAGAACTTTCCAATGCCTTAACCGTAATTGAGTTTAATAAACCTTCATCAATGATTTCCATTATTGCAATTTATTTTATAATTTAATACACTGATTCTTCCAATTAATTTATATTGCGTAATCATATTCAAACTTATATGATTTGTATTTATTAACCACAAACTTCAAACTACAAACAAAAATTATCTCCTTATTCGTATTTGAATTGCATTTTCAACGGGTTGTTCACTAAAGAATATCAAATAACCACCACCTCCGGCACCACTTAGTTTCCACCCATGCACCTGGCTTTTATATTGTTCAATTTGTTCCAGGACACCATGTGTGAGCATATTAGGGAACATGGCAATCTGAGCTTCAAAACTTTCGGTCATTGATTCACCTACTTCTTTTGCATTTTTAGTTAACAAAGCCTTCCAGCATCTATCAGCAGCATTGCTTAAACGTTTGGCACCTGCCTCATCAATCTTCTTATTTGCTAATACGTCATAGCAATCAGTGCGGGGGTACAAGGGAATCATCCATATGCGTTTTTCAATCCAGGCAAGTAAATCAGGCTCAAGTTTACTTTCTATTTCAGATGGCCAATAATTGGCTTCATAATAATATTTGTTTAATCCGGGCATTGTTATTCCCAGGGAATCCTGTGATCCGCTGATATATTTGCTTCCGGGTGGATTCTCAAAACAAAAAAGTGTTTTTGCCAGTTTCTCTTTATCCCCATCGGGGATATCGGTCTGCCAAAGTTCAACTGCTTTTTTGCGACTGCTGGTTGACATACCACTTCGATCATTGAATTCATAATCCGGCTCAATACATATCGTAAGAACCGGACCGGCAGCAAAACTACTGACATAAGGCTGATCAAGCCATCCACCGGCTAAATCAATCCGGTAAGGGATATTACATTCCTGTCGTAGTGCTGTAGTGGACCTGGTTGGTAAATTACCATGGGGAATCCGCTTGCTTACCACATAGTCAATTCCCATTTCCCTGCACAGGTTTTCTTTATCCGGGGTATGTCCATCGGCATTTACAAAAAAGATATCAGGTTGAAGTTGTTTGAATTCATCTAAAAAGTCCAGCAAACCACCACCTTTATTAATCCATGCATCTTTCACGACTTTCAATGCCTTCACCATATACAGCCGTTCAGCATCCGAATTGACTGTTTTGCGTGCTTTTAAGGAGTTAATGGTTTTATCGGAACCGATTCCTACATATAAATCGCCATACTCTGAGGCTTCCTCAAAAAAGGCAACATGCCCACTGTGAAGCATGTCATAACAACCACTTACAAATACTTTTTTATTCATTTGATTTAATACGAATTACACGAATTACACGAATTTAATACGAATTTCACGAATTAACCTGATCAGCTTTTATAAATTTTTGGAAGAGATAATTACTGTTTTATGCAATTTAAAATACTTCATCTTAAAAATCAAATAACAAACCGATAATATCACGATGATAGTTCCAAAATACCAATATGAATAGTTTTTACATAGAATGAATCCAAAAACAATCAATGCCTGAAGCAAACTGTAAATTAACGAAACCAGAACATGTGGTATCTTCAATTCATTGGCCATAAGCTGGAAGACATGTTTACGGTGCGGTTCAAAGATATTTTCCTTCAATATCAGGCGATGAAATATTGTTAGAACTGAATCAACACCATAAACAACCAGTAAAACAATATAACTCAGGTCTCCAGTTTTGATAATCAACAAACCTAATAAGAACAGAACGATAAATGCAATTGATATCGCCCCTACATCACCTGCAAAACATTTTGCCTTGGTTCTAAAATTGAAAAAATTGAATACCACTAATGCCAACAAAACTGCATATAAAAAATCAGTATCAATAAATTTAAACTGAAACATATTTACGTACCATAAAGCCCCAATCACAACCAAGCTGTAAGCACCGGTAATGCCGTTGATACCATCCATAAAATTATACGCATTCAAAATTCCGGTACAAACAACTAAAGCAATGACGGTAAAATACCACTGTTGAGAGTATAATCCCCATTGATAAAACATCATGGCCATGGCAGCAAAATGGACTGATAATCGTAGTTTAGATGATTGTGGACGGATATCATCGGCAAAACTTACCATTGAGATGAGTGTAAGGCCTGCAAAAAACCAGGGATACTGAAACCTTTCGAATACAAAGTAAAGCAATACTCCAAAATAAAAAATTACTCCTCCCCCACGTAATGTTACACTCGAATGTGAACTACGCTCATTAGGTTTATCGATGATATTGAAACGGTTCGCGATTTTGAAATAGATTAATTCAATTGCAAACAGTGATATAAGATATAAGATATAAATCATTTATTTTCAAAACTTTGTATTGTCTTTATAAATCCATCCTTTGCAGTAACAGGCATCTTATTTATTCCCAAAGCTTTCTTAAGTTTATCATTCGATACTACGTAATTCTCTGTAAGTTTATTTAGCCTTTCGGTATTCAATGGTAAATGCAGAATTGTACCTGCCCGGGCAATCACTTCAACAAATGATTTATTCCATTTCCAGGTTCTGTTAGGTTTATTCATGGTTTTTGCCATAAGTGCAATCAACTCGTTGGTCGAAAGACTATCATCATCGCCTACATTATAAATTCCCCCGGGAATGTCTTTTTCAATCAATTCAGAGATTACAAAGCTCAAATTATCTATTGAGGTAAAGGATCTTCTATTTTCGAAAGCTCCCAACGGATACGGAATGCCTTTTTTCACAACCTGATACAATAGATTCAGATTTCCTTTATTACCCGGACCATGAATCATGCAGGGACGAAGAATGTAAGTAGTGGGGAGTGGGTAGTGGGAAGTAGGGAGTTGGGAGTTGGTAGTAGGTAGTAAAGAGCTTACTTTTGAATCTTGGTTCTTTGCTTTTTGATCTATACTCTTTGTGCTTACCTCTTGCCTCTTACCTCTTGCTTCTTGCTTTAGTATGTAATTTTCAGCTGCAATTTTACTTTCACCATAGGGTCCTTTTGGACTTGGAACAACATCTTCTGTCAGTAAATCACCCTCCACCCTATCGGCTGCAGCTTTTACAGAACTAAAGAATATAAATTTCTTTGTATTCGATGCCAAAAACCAATCATAGATTTTTTGAGTTAATCCCGTGTTTATATCAAAATACACCTGGGCATCTGTTAGACTTTTCGTATCATGGGCTTTACCGGCTAAGTGAATAATTACTTCAATTTCGGGAATACTATCCAATTCAGCCCAACTAAAAGTCTTAATGACTCCATCTTGCTGAGGAGAGATAATATCCAATCCATAGATTTGGTGATTATTATATAAGGCTGCAACAAGATTACTGCCTACAAAACCATGAATGCCTGTGATAAGAATATTCATTTGTTTATTTTTTAATCTATTGTCTTGAATTATTTTAAGCATTTATAAAGATTAACCCATTCTTGTGTAATATATTTCCCAGAAAACTTTTTCAACACTCTTTCTCTACCATTTGTGCCCAATTTAATTCTAAGCTTGGAGTCTGTTGATAATTGTTTCATTTGTTGATATAAAGAATTAATATCCTTCACCTTACAACGAAGTCCAGTAACATTATCTACCATTGCATCTAAAACTCCATAGGTATCACTACAGATTACTGGTAAACCTAAACATGACGCTTCAATTACACTCAGACCAAAACCTTCCCTGTAAGTTGGCAGACAAAAGACATCACCCGCTTGAAGTAAAATTTCAGGTGTAGAAGTCTTTCCATAATAGTAAAAATTAATTCCTGCTTCAATATCAGGAAATTCTTGCAATCTAGAGATGTAATTATCTTCATCAACTCCAATCATAAGTAAATAAACATTTTTATCTTCCTTTGATAATCTATTAAAAGCATTTAAAAGTTCATATATCCCTTTATCTTTATTTAATCTCCCTAAAAAAACATAAACAACTTGATTTTCATTAATCTTCAACTCATTACGAATCTGATTTCTAACTAATATAGTTGGATTGAATCTTTGTGTATTTACTCCTGTAATGGAACCATCTCCAATTACAATTGAATTTTTCTTTTTTAAAATTTTATGTTTAATCAAATAACTTCTTTGTGATTCTCCGTCAACCAGTATTATTGTATTTAATCTGGCGATAAGCCAATCAATTGACATTAGTAAATATCTAATAAAACCTTTTTTAGTTGCCCAAACTTGACCTGTAAAAATATGAATACGATTTGAAATGCCAGCCATTAAACCGGCCAACGAAGTAACAAAACCTGCTTTTGGTGAAACTGAATGAACTGAAAAAAATCCGATTTTATTAAAATATTTATATAATTCAAATATTGCTTTAAGATCTTTAACAATATCAATATTTCTTTCAATATTAATAGATTTATAACCTTTTATTTTAAGCTTTTCAACTCTTTTTATATCAGATTCAGTGAAATTAGCAACTAGATATACTTCAAAATATTCTGAAAGAGCGTCAATATGATCTCGCAGAAATGCATCTGCCACACTAAAAATGGTGACTATAAAACAAATTTTTTTCTTTTGTAAAAAATTATTTTTTTCTTCTTTCATTTTGAATAATAATTATCTACTAATTTTAAAATTTGAAACGATAAAATGTATTTTTGACCATTTCTTTACTTTGTTAGAAATAAATTTAATTTAAATAGTATTGAGAATATATTTGACAATCCGCCTTTGAAATTTAATAAATGAAAATGAAGTTGCAAATAAAAATTCAAATATATTTATCATTTTCATTTTATACAAAAAACAGAAATTATCCAAAACTCCCATTTCCATTTTCCATAATTTACTTGATAGTGATTTTTGTTTCTCTTTTTTATCTGGAATTCCATAATAAATTAAGCCTTCATTAAGTACTAAACCTTTATATGAATATATTACCTGTAACCATAATTTGTAGTCTTCAGCATATTTTTTTAATTCATCAAATCGAAATTTCATAAATATATCTTTCTGAATAATAACACTTGACGTAAAAAAACTATTTTTAAACAACATTGATCTAAAAGTAATTTTATTATATAAAGTAATTAAACTTATATTTTTTGACTCATTATGTTTCAAAGTACCAATTAATTTACAATCTGGATTCTGTTCTAAAATTGCTAATTGTTTCTCGACTTTTTCAGGTTTCCATTTGTCATCTGAATCAATAAATGCAATCCAGTTTCCAGTTGATTCTTTAACGCCTACATTCCTTGCTTTTGAAGGTCCTGGATTTATTTGAGAAATAACTTTTAAATTGTCAAGATGTTTTAATTTTTTATATTCTAGGCATACTTTCTCAGTCGTATCAGTTGAACCATCATTAATAATAATTATTTCTGATATATTAATAGTTTGTGCTAAAACAGAATTGAGACAAGATATTATTGAATTTTGTACATTATATGCTGGAATCACAACTGATATTTTTACATTTGAATCCATTTTTCAGGTATTAAATTTGCAATATTTTTATTTAATTTTCCCACATACCAAAGTTTAGGAGATATAACAATTTTATCACTATAAGAATTAAGCCATGCAGCCCACCAACTAAAAGTACTGTTTGCTATTATATTATGTTTACAAAGACTCATTAAGTAAATGTCATCAGCAGGTTGATTTCCACTAATAAATCTAAATTTATCACCTTTGAAATTTTTTCTTGCCCATTCTATATCATCTGAGAATACATAAAAACACAATTTACAATCATGTGTTTTTTCTATATATCTTATTGCACTCTCATAATATTCCATAGAACAAATTTCAAATACATCATTGTTCTTCTTAATTGAGATATAATCTCCTCTACGAATATGAATACTAATAGAATCAGAATTTATTATCATTTTTTTTAAATCATCATTTTCCTTACTTAAATTGGTTTTTATCGAAATCTCTCTGCGTAGTTCAGTCTCATTAATAGACAAATAATTATACGTTTGCCAATAACCTTCATAATAGCAATTATCTTTTATTTTCCGATAAGAAATTATTTTATGTAATGATGACTCTACATAATAGGTATTAAAATAGAAGGGAAATTTTAAAGCAATCATCCTTTCAATACGTTCAAAAAATCCATTTGTAAAGTATTTAAGACTTTTTATTTCATCTTGAGTAGCTATTTCAATTTTAATATCAAATGATGAAAGCCCGAATCCTCTTGGTGTAAAATCATTAAGAATTTTATTGGTTTGAATATCATACAAAACTTTTGTTTTTAGAAGTTTTGCTAAGTATTGACCAAAGCTATACTGAAACAATTGATTTCCATGCCCTCCTGATATTTTAACAACAACCATATTTTTTGATTATAATGATTTAAAAAATAAATAAACATAATTATGATTTATTAAATCTATCATAATATCTAAGAAAAATACCAAATATACAATTTAAAAAAGCAGCTTTCCAAAATGGAGTAATATTTGTTTTCTCGGAATTGTATATTTTTAAAACACTCTTACTTGGAGGAGAAATTGGATATTTTTCATTAAATTTAGACATTTCACGTACTAGTGATGGCGAAAATTTTACTTTTCCAAATTTAGGTTTATGGACCAAATGTTCAGCGTAACATCCCTCAAGAGCAATTGTTTTAAATCCTATTGCATTCATTCTCATTATTAAGTCTGAATCTGCATAATAAAAATTAAAATCATTTTCATCTATATAATTGACTTCTTCCAAAGCTTCTTTAAAATAGAAACCATGATTTATAGTCACTATATCTCCTGGTAGTAAAATGACTCTATAATATAAGTGCCTCGGATATTCTTTAAAATAGAAAGCACCTCCACCTATTTTCTCTCCTATTTTAAGTCTTCTTGTAACTTCATCAAAGCCTTTTTGCAGTGCTCCCTTAGCTAAAATTAGATCATCGCTTACCATAACAATCCATGGAGCTTTAGCATATTTAAAACCTATATTCATAAATTCACCCCATGAATGTGCTAAAACAGAAATGCCTTCAGAATCAATAATTTTATAGTTAGGTTGTAAAATTGTAAATATATCAGTTTGTTTAGCTAACCAATTACATGTACCGTCAGTTGACCCACCATCAACTACAATTATTTCCATATTGCCAAAAAATCCATTTTCTCGGATACTTTTTATGGTCGCTTTTAGAAGCTTTTTTCTATTCTTGGATCCAAGTACTACTGAAATATCAGGCATTATTGTAGTTTTTTTTAAAGTTAACACTAAAAAGACCTATAAACATCATAAAATAAAATGAAATAATATATTCCCTATCATATAAAAACATTGCAGTTGACAAACAAAATAATATAATATATTTAAATTGGATTTTTAAACTCAGAACTTTAATTAAAAAGTAAAAATAAATCAGTATTCCAAAATAGCCAAATTGAGTTACAAATACTTTGTATGAACAAACTCCTTCTTCTAAAAAATCAAAATAATTATTCACTCCAAATATTTTATCCTGTAACACAATATTATTATAAAAATTTTGAAAACTTTCAGTGACTCTACCTGACTCATATATACCTTCTCCAATACCTAATCTATTATATAAATAACTTTTCATAAACTCATTATCTTTTGTAAAATAATAAATCAACATAAGTAATACAATGACAGGCAGAACTGCTTTTTGAACATAAATATACTTATAGGCTATTAAAACAATCAACGCCACATAAAAGAAAAGGGATAGGCTCATTAACCCTGCAATCAAGATAATAATATTATATTTTGTAAATTTGATATTGTTTAATAATAAAATAAAAAAACATAATACCCCTAAATCACCAGGTTCTGAAAATAAAAAAAAATATCTTTCATAATTAAAAGATGAAAAAGTATCGGTAACAGAAACAAAAAATGGATAACAATCATATCTTTCATTAATTACAAATGAGGGTAAACTAATAAAAAAACTGAGGATATAGAAAGATATGCTAATAACTAATAATATTGCAAAACCTTTTGTTATATAGTCTAAGCATCCCGAACGAAATTCATCAGTTTCAATCAGTAACAGAAAACAAGTCAAGAAAATGCTATATGTAATAAAAAATCCAAATACTGTAGTTGTGCTTAATGAATCTACAAGAAAATAGAAAACCGGTATAAAAAATATAAGGATATAATTGCTTACTAAATTATTGTTTTTAAAGTTATCAAAACTAAATAAAAGTATTAATACTACTATTATAACGTGAAAATAACTTTTATACCAAAATAATTGAGAAGCAGTAGAAGTCAATAAAAGTAACAAATACAAAATATATTTAAATTGAGTTTTTCTTATAGCCATATAATTCAATTTAATAATCTGTTTTGATGATGTATTTTAACATATAAGCTTTAAACCTTGTAAGAAATATAATAAAATCTTTATATAAGATTTGAATAGCAGGAATAGATTTATTATTAGTTGACAAATTTTCAATAAAATAATTAAATAAATATTCTTTTGACGCTTGCCAATTCATAGACTCATCATAAATAGTTTTTAATGCATTAGTCTTTAATCTTTCAATATTATTTAAATTCTTATTTTCAATATCTTTAAAATTTTCAAACAAAATGCCATTATTTCCATCAATTATATACTCATTCATAGTTGGTTTGTTAGGAGCAAACACACATATGCCTAATGACATTGCCTCTAGAAATGACATACCAATTCCCTCGGTCATTCTTGGTGCAATATATATATCACATATTTTTATTATGTCTAAATATTCAGAATGTGTATTAAACCAATATGAAGTTTCAATTTCTAAATTCTTATAGGATATTTCACCTTCTAAAGATAAAGCTGGAGGATCAGGGCTATCATGTAAAAACACCTTTTCTACTCCCAGTTTAATTAATGAATTAAACAACTTTGGTAAATTTAATGTAGCTGATCTTCTCCATACAAAAGCTGTAAGTATTGTTTTCTTTCCTGAATTTAAATTATCTACCAATAATTCCGCTTTAGGAGCATATTTAACATATAAATAATCCATTCCTAACTTTTCAAAAATTGAATTTAAGGCTTTTGAAAAGGAAATAAATTTAAATTTTTTGTATTTCTCCCATTTTTTAAAATTCCAACTACTACAAGCATCATACATTGGTATTAGATAAATATCTTCTGTTTCAAAACTTAATAAATTCTTAGCAGATGGAATAACCTGCCAGAATATTAACTTATTATAGTTTTGATCATTTGTTATTTTAATAAATCCATCTATATTCTCATTACAATTAACATATAATAAATTCACATCCCATCCATATGAGATTAATAAATCAATAAAGAAGATACTACTTTTTGTTTTTTTATGATACTCATGATCAATAAACCCTATTTTCATCTATCTATTTTTTATATTCGTTTTTATGTAATTGTAAATACCTATTCTTTCTAAAATAAATTTAACAGTCAATAAAATTAAATATCTTAATTCAGAAATAAAAGTTTTATTTGGAGTAAAATTAAATATATTAATCGATAAAAAACAAAATAATTTCAATAATCTTGCAAATGATTCTTTCTGAAGAAAATTATAATAAACAAATTGATATTTTATAAATAATCGATCTTTAAAATCTAATTTAGATCTATATTTGTTAACTATTATTCCTAAAACTAACAATCTTGATTTAGCTAAAACTTGTTGTTTTGTTTTTGAAACTAAACCTGTTCCCATTCGATAAACAGGAAAACATCTATCAATAAAATAAAAATTATCGGCTAATTCAATTTGTTCCAATGAATGTAAAAAGTCAGCATGTAAACCTATATTTTCATCAAATAAAGGCAATTCCTTAAATAGTTTTATACTAAATCCAGTCTCCCTAAAATTTAAATCATTTCTAATCTTCATTTTAAATAAATCCTTTTCACTCAAACAATAATTTGAGAAAATGATTTCATCTCCTTTTGTAGTTAAAGTTACTGAGTTTGATATAAGAATAAATTTTTCAATTATAGGATCTAATTCTTTTTCTAAAATTGTCTCATTAAATGATTCAAATATTCCTGGTTTATATAAGTCATCTCCCGAGAGATAAGAAACAATATCGCCAGTTGGTAAATGTGCTAAAGAATTTACATTCGCATAAATACCCTTATTGCGATCTTGTTTTTTTGCTTTAATTAAAGTTGGATAATTTTTACAATAGTGTAGTATTATTTGCCATGTATTATCGGTTGAGCAATCATCACTTATTATTATCTCATATGGTAATATAGATTGTGATAATATTGAATCAAGAGCTTTAGAAATTAACGCCTCTTGATTAAAAGTTATCATTAAAACAGAATGTTTTATCATATTTATTTATAAATTATAATTCAATTTTTATTTCTAAGTTTTCTATATAATTCATTAATATCAAGAATTTTATCAAAAAATCTTATTGATATCGACAAAGATAATAAAATCAAAATACTTCCTAATGTATAATGTATAGTTGCAGAAGTAAATTTAACAATAGAAAAACAAATTAAACCTAATAATAGCTGAATAAGAAAATTTTCTTTAAATGACCTGCTAAAATAAAATTGATATTTATTTTTGCACACAATATACAATTGAATAAAATAGAGTAAATAGCCAATTATAAAAGACATACCTAATCCATTTAGGCCAAAGAATTTATAGAATATCAAATTCAAAACTAAAAAATATACATTTGCTATAAGTTCATTAATAAAAAATAATTTAGATGCACTTTTTGAAACTATAAAATAAGATAAACACCAACTGGCTGCTCTAAAATACATTCCAATAGCAGCCCATTGTATCATTCCTTCAACGACAATAAATTTAGAAGAATAAAGTAGTACAACTGCATATTTTATAAATACAAAAAATATCATTAATATTGGTGATAAAATTAAAATAGCTATTTCGGCTTGTTTGTTAACCTCTTCTGATGCTAATTTATTATTATGTGAAACTGCTGAAAGACGGGGATAATAATCAGTACTCATTGACGTAAATACTAAACCTACATAAGTATTTATTATTGCAAATCCCGCATTATAAAATCCTACCTCTTCAATACCTCCATCTCTTCCTATATAAAGTCGAACAATATACGATACACCTAAAGTAATAATTCCACTTAAACTTAAAACAAATCCCATTACTAACATTTCTTTCCCTTCAATTTGAAGTTCTTTTAAGCTAAGCTTTACATATGGATATTTAATCTTGCTTGAGTATAAAAAAGAAATACATAAAGTAATAAAAACAGAAACTATTATTGCTGGAACTATTCCGTTCAATTTAAACAAATAATATAGTGGTATTGTTACTATAAGTCCAATAAATGAGCTTATTAAATTTGACTTAGCCAAATACTTAATATTCCTAGTTCCTTGTAACAACGCATTTTGTCCGACACTTAATTGTGTCATCAACAGTGTGATAGACAAAAAAATAAATGCATAAGTGTAATTTGTATTTCCAAAAGTCAATCTACTTAACCAAGAAGATAAAAACAGAGTAATGAGACTTCCTAAAAGACCTGTTATCCAAACTAGTTTTTTTATGGTACTTACTACTGTTGCTATCTTTTTAGGATCTTCCTGATTATAAGCAACAGATATATTTTTCACAGCACTTATACCAAGACCAAAATTTGTCAAGCCCGAAATCATTGAAGTAGTTGCAGTTAATAATCCAGACACCCCCATTCCAGCGGGGCCTAATAATACTGCTATCACTTTTGAACGTATAACAGAAATAATTATTTGAAACACTTGTACACCTCCAAAAATAGATGTAGCTTTAAAAATCTGTCTATAATTTGATTTATCGTCTGTCACCTAACATTAAATAAAATGATTTATTAATCGAACAATTTCTCTAACTTCTTCCAGAGTTAATAATGGACTCATTGGAAGACTTAAAACCTCGTCATGTATTCTCTCAGTAATTGGTAAAGAAAAATGATTTAAATTGCTATAACATTTCTGTTTATGAGCAGGAATTGGATAATGAATCAAAGTTTGTACACCGTTAGCAGCTAAATATTGTTGCAAATGATCACGGGTTTTGCAACGAATTACAAATAAATGAAATACATGATCAATTTTTCCGGAAAGAGGCTTATTTATAAGTGGAAGAACAATTTTATCGTTTAGAATATGTTCACAATAATACTGAGCTATGTCAAAACGTTTTTTATTATCTAGATCCAACCGTGGTAACTTTGTACTTAATACTGCGGCTTGAATTTCATCCAACCGGGAGTTAAGTCCCAAATATTCATTTACATATTTTTTGTCAGAGCCATAATTCGCTATTGCACGGATTATGGTTGCCAGTTCATTGTCATTCGTAGTAACAGCTCCGCCGTCCCCCAGACAACCAAGATTTTTTCCGGGATAAAAGCTGTGACCGGAAGCATCTCCTAAGGAACCTGTCCGATTATCATTAGAACAACTCCCGGTAGCCTGGGCATTATCTTCAATTAGTTTCAGGTTGTACTTCTGAACTAAACGGAATATTTCAGGGTGCATTGCATTTTGGCCATACAAATGAACTATCATAATACCTTTTGTACGTTCAGTGATTCTTTCTTCAATTTTAAACGGATCGATATTATAAGTTGTTATATCCGGCTCCACAAGTACGGGTACTAAACGGTTATCCGAAATGGCGAGAATTGTAGCAATAAATGTATTGGCAGGAACTATAATCTCGTCACCTTCATGCATGATGCCTAATTCAATATAGGCTTTCAAAATTATTCGAAGTGCATCTAAACCATTAGCCACTCCAATGCAATGCTTTGTACCGATATAATTTGCAAATTCTTTTTCGAACTTCTTAACTTCACTTCCCATTATATACCAACCCGAATCTAATACCCTTTTGATGGACAGGGATAATTCAGGTTCAAAACTATCGTTGATAGCTTTTAAGTCGAGAAAATTTATCATTTTAAAGATTTTATTTTAAAACTAACTTATTATATTTAATGCCCAACAGTTAATAAGCATACAATTTTGAAATATCAACATCACCTAATTCACAGATTTCACCATGTCCGGGACAAATAACCGTCTTATTATTAAATTGCTTACTTATTCTAATAATTGACTCTTTTGCTTTTAATTTATCTGCGTGCTTCGATTTAGTATACACTTTAATTCCCGGTATGAAAGCATCTCCCGTAAATAAAAACCTATAAATTTCAAATGAAATGCAATCATGATTATGTCCTGGGGTGAAAATCACTTTGGCAATTACATTTTCAAATAATTGTATTGTATCATTTTCGGCCACCACACATAAATTTTCATCTTTTACAATAAAAGGATTCTCAGTATAATATGATCCATTGAGTTTAGCAGAAAGCATTCCTTCCAATGCATGTATTGAAGAATAAATTTTTATACCGGGGAAATTATTACTTAAATCGTTAACACCATAAATATGATCAAAATGTGAATGGGTAATAAGTATCCCTTTTACGGATTTATTATTGTTTTTTACCCAATTTAAAATGGGTTCGCCATCTCCGGGATCAACTATAAATACAAACTCACTTTTTTCAAAATAAACTATGTAAGTATTGGATTTAAGAATACTATTTTCAAATCGAACAACGTTCATAATGAATTACTAAAGTTATTTTGAACACAATTCGATAAGAATACCATGCGTTGATTTAGGGTGTAAAAATCCAATATTCATATTTTCAGCCCCTTTGCGTGAACGTCTGTCAATTAGAGCAAACCCATTTTCTTTGGCATTTATTAATGATTCATCAGCGTTTTCAACAGCAAAAGCAATGTGATGTATTCCTTCACCTTTCTTTTCAATAAAACTCCCAAGCGGACCTTCAGGATCAGTTGATTCTAACAATTCAATTTTAGTTTGCCCAATCATGAAAAAAGCTGTCTTGACAAATTGATCTTCAACAATCTCAATTGCATAACACTTACTTCCTAAGAGTTTTTCATAATAAGGAATACTTTCTTCAAGACTCTTTACAGCAATGCCTATGTGATCAATATATTTTGGGTTCATATCGATTTTTATTTAAATCATTTTTTTTAGTATCAATTAAATTCTAAGATAGTACCACCCCATGAATATCCAAGACCCGGAGCAGCCAGTAATACCCTTGATTTGCCATTTAAAGTGCCATCTTTCATTGCTTCCTTTAAGGCAATGGGTATAGTGGAAGAGACGGTATTTCCTACACTTTCAAAAAACCTGTAAAATTTCGAATCATCAATTTTCATTTTTTTTCGGAGTAATTCCATAATAAATTTATTTGCCTGATGAAACACAAATAAATCAATATCACCTTGTTCCATATTATTCTTAAAGAGTGTATCGACAACTAAAGGTGGAAAATAATCTAAAGTGTATTTTAGAATTTCAGCACCATCCATAAACAGGTAATCGGAAGACCTGGGATTTCCTGATTCATCAAAGTACAAGTCATTTAAACGTTCTTTCGTCCTCGAAGCACCTGTTTTAACTATTAAATTATCAGCACCTCTTCCGTCTGTACCAAAACAAAACTTTTTGATTTCTGCAATCCCATCTGTAGAAATTAAAGTTGCAGCAGCAGCATCTCCAAAAATGGTTCTGTTTCCTTTATCCTTTGGATGTATATGTTTCGAATAAGTTTCGGATGTCAGAAGAAGTACATTTTCAGCCATCTCTCCATATATCAACCCTTTTGCAAGTGAAAGTCCATATATAAAACCTGAACATCCTAAATTAACATCAATTGCCCCAATGGAAGTTGACAAACCCAATCTGTTCTGAATTACACAAGCAGTTGTTGGAAGGAAATAATCAGGACTTTGTGTCACTAAAATAACGTAGTCAATAGTGCTTTTATCTATATTATATTCTGATATTAATTTTTCAGCAGCTTTTATAGCCATATCTCCTGCAGTTTCATCTTCATGAGCTATATGCCTTTCAGAAATACCAATCTTTGAGATTATTTTTCCAACCGACCATTCAGGGAACTGTTCTACCAGATCTTCGTTTGATACAATTTTTTCAGGTAAGAAATAAGATACTGCCTTTATATACGCTTTCATAATTCTAATTCATTTACTTCTAAAATTGTACAATCAACTAATTTTAAATACATAGTTCCCCAGGAAAATCCGGCACCTATTGCATTTAATAGTAAAACATCATTATTATCAATTAATGATTTTTGATCTGCTATGGTTAAAGGAATAGAGACTCCACTTGTATTTCCATATTTTTCAATAGAATATAACATGTTAGAAGTGTCAACTTTCAATTTTTTTGCAATTACATTCATCATAAATTTATTTGCCTGATGAAAGACAAATTTATTTATACCCTCAACTTCTTTTCCTGCAAAATTCAGCAATGATTTTACATCTTTTGGAATTACTGATACTGCAAAACTGAATACTTCCATTCCATCCATACGAATCTGTTCATCATTTCTCTCACTGCCATCTTCAAACAGTTTTGGAGTGATAGTTTCAACAGAACTCATATTTCGGAATCCACCTCCTGGAATTTTTACTGCTTCTGAATTACTTCCATCGGTATTCAGTGAGATGAAGCTTTCTCCGTATTTATCATCTTTAGTTACCAGAGTAGCACTTCCTCCATCTCCAAGTAATAAACCTGTTGAATAATCTTTTGGGGATGTTATTTTTGAAAGTGTTTCTCCTACTAAAAGCAGTACATTTTTTATATTATCATTATTAGCAAGCGAATAGGCTAAGAATAAACCATAAAGGTATCCCGAACAAGTCATGTTCACATCGAAAGCAATTGTAGTTTTAGCCAATTTCAGTTTATCCTGCAAAATAATGGATGTACCCGGCACTCTATAATCCGGTGTTTGACTAATAAAAATTAAAGCATCTATTTCACTGGGATTAATGTCAGTATTATTCAGTAAATTTATTGCAGCATCATAGCATAAGTCGGATGAGCACATCTCTTTTCCAGCTATTCTTCGTTCCCGGACTCCGGTTGCATCAATAAAACTGCTCAAATGTTTTTCAGAAAAAAACTCGGTTTGCTCACTTGTAACAACTTTTGTTTTTGGAACGGTTACGCTAATTGCTTTTATACCAATTCCATTAAATTTTACTAAACTCATATTGTTTTTATTTATGCCAATGTAAATCCACCATCTATAACTATACTTGCACCTGTAACCCAACTTGCTGCATCTGACAGCAAATAGATCGCAGCAAAGGCAACATCTTCCGGTTGTCCTATACGTTTTAATGGATATTGCTTTAGTTTGTCTTTTATTTGTTCTTCAGAAAACAGTTCGCCTGCCAATTTTAAAATATTCGTTTCTATCAATCCCGGATTAATACTATTTACCCGGATTTTTTGTGATGCCAAATCTATTGCAGCACCTTTTACAAATCCATGAATTGCTCCTTTTGAAGCCGAATAGGAAGATTCACCCAAAGTTGAAATATTTACACCTGAAATAGAAGAAATAAACACAATTGATCCACCCTTAATTAATTTTTTTTTCTTAATTAAAGCAGAGGTAAGTAAAATTGGAGCTATTGTATTAATATTGATTATTTCCTCTAAACTTTCTTTTTGTATATATTTCACAATCATCAGCTTAGGAATTCCGGCATTACTTACAAATCCATCCAATTGCGGACATTGTTCAACTAAACTGGTTAAATTTTCGGTATTTGATAAGTCAGCAATAATTTGAATGTGATTGTGTCCTGTCAGAGACAAAAATGTTTCATTCAACCGCTCTTCATTTCTTCCTGTAAGTACTACTCTGGCACCCATTTTGGAACACTCAACAGCAATACCTCTTCCGATTCCGGAAGAGGCACCTGTAATAAGTATCGTTTTTCCTTCTAATGAAAAAGGATTATACATCATTCTTATTTTGCTTGTATTGTTGAAAATAAATCTTCAATCGAACTGCTATTACGAATGTCAGCTCCTGTAATTCTTATATCAAGTTCTTCATCAACCATTGCTATTACTGATAATGCAGTTAATGAACTCCATTCTTCAAGATTTTTAAAGACTGTAGTTGGTACGAATTCGGATGCAGGAGTTTCGTCGAATTGTGATGCAAAGTGTTTTACAAATTCATTTAAATCCATGTTGATAATATTTAATTGTTAGTATTTATAAATGTTTGAATGTCCAATATGGAACTTACTTTCTTTTCAGGGCACATTCTGGCAACTATTTTTTGTAAAGTATCGTCAGTGCCTACTTCATAATATTCATTCACCCCATCTTTTTCCATATTCCGGACCATATTAGTCCAAAGTACCGGGTGAGTGATATGTTTTATTAAATTATTTTTTATTTCTTCAATATCTGTATGTGCCAAACCATCAACACATTGGTAGATTGGGCATGTTGGAGTGCTAAATTTAGTATTGCCAATAATTAGAGCCAATTCATTTTTTGCTTCTTCCATATAGGGTGAATGAAAAGATCCACCAATACTCAATGGGACTGCCTTTTTTGCCCCTTCCGCTTTAAATGTTTTACAAGCAATGCGAATTCCCAACTTTGATCCGGTAATTACTACCTGCCCTGGGCCATTGTAATTTGCAAAATAAATCGGTTCACCTGATTCTTTAGATATTTCAGCCAGTCTTTTTTCAATATATTCATCAGGGAAACCAATAACAGCACCCATGGCAGTTTCAAATTTCTCACATACTTTTTGGGCAATAATAGCCCGGTTTAAAACCAAATTTAGTCCATCTTCAAAAGTAAGTGTTTTATTAACCACCAATGCACTGAATTCACCTAAAGAATGTCCGGCAACTACATCCGGAATAATTTCTTTTTGTGTTAAAGCTAAAATCGTACAATACAGAAAAACAGCCGGTTGGGTGTTTTTAGTTTCCATCAGTTCTAATTCTGAACCTGAAAACATAACATCGGTGATGCGTCTTCCCAACAATTCATTTGCCCGCTCAAAATAGTCCCTGGCTTCGGGAAAATTATCATATAACTCTTTGCCCATTCCCTCTCGTTGAATTCCTTGACCGGGAAATATTAATGCTTTCATAATTCTTTTTCTTCCTCTAGATTAATATATTTTAAAAACTTATGTTTACTAATTTTAAAATCGTCTTTAGTTAAATAATGATACACATCAATATCATTTTCATAAATTTTGTGTGCACCTAATAATTGATGCATTCTGATTACTTTCTTATTCTCTTTTCTGGTATCAAAAAGATCAATTTCCAGTTTTAATATTTCGAAAAATATTTCTCGAATTAGTACTACTGTAATTACAGGTATTTCAAATGGCAGATTGGGAGAACAGATCCAACTTCCAGCGGTTGCAGTTTTACCATGGATATTATAAATGCGGTTTAAACCTATTCTTTCACCATTTTTTAAGTATATGAAATAGTATTCTAATCCAAGAGCTTCTTTAATTTTATAATTTTGAATCCATTGTTGTTGCTTCTCGAGATCATTTTGAGTAGCACTCAGAAACATTCCTAATTTTGAATCAGATCTTAATTTTAAAATATATTCAGCATCATCTTCATTAACCAGTCTTACTTGTAAACCGTACCGGTTTAGTGTAAAATTACTATCTAATTTCATTCTTTTTATATTTTAAAAATTCTTCATACTCCCGTAAATAATCTTTTTCATCGTAACATTCGGATGCCAGAACCAGACAAACCGACCCTGAAGAAAAATCATCCAATTCACGCCAGATACCCGGGACAATTAATAATCCCTGATAAGGACGGTTTAGAAAAATTGTTCTTTTTGAATTCCCATCATCCAGATTTACGCAAAAGCTTCCGCTTGCTGCTACTATCAATTGTCGAAGATCCTTATGTGCATGGCCTCCGCGGGCTTCACCTCCCGGAACATCGTAAAGAAAATATATTCTTTTGACTTCAAAAGGAATTTCCTGATTATTTTCGACAACAGTTATATTGCCTTTTTCATGATGACGCTTGTCCAGTTCAATAATAGAACAATCCTGTACTGTCGATTTTTTTGCTTCTTCCATTATCTTTTCAGCGAACAATATTCATCATAATCGTAAATATAATCATTTTTATTAAAAGCTGTCGATGCCAGCACTAAAGCCAGCGAATTGGTTGAAAAATTTTCCATATGACGCCACATCCCTTTGGGGATATACAAACCGGTATAGGATCTGTTCAGCTGGAAAGTTGTTTTTTCGGACCCGGTATTCACCACTACATCGAAACTCCCTGAAAGAGCTACAATGAGCTCCTGCTGTTCCCTGAATGCATGCCCTCCACGTGTCTCTCCTCCCGGAACATCGTAAATCCAGTAGGTTCTTTTTATTTCGAATGGAATATGGTTATTTCCTTCTATAAACGTAAGATTACCACGCTTATCAAGTATTTTCGGAAGATGAATTAATTCTGCTGTTTCTAATGCCATATGATCCTGCTGTTACTATTATTGACAAATTATATGTTTAATTTCCGGGCGTCATTTTTTGTATGAAATTTTAAATATTTATAATCTGATTTTTTTGCATTGAATATGAACCTTTCTAAAGTTTCTATTATTTTTTATTTCCGTAAAACCTGAAATTAACAGATTTTATAGTATGAGGGCATTCCATAAATTTTAAATTGGAAACACCTATTGTTATTCATTGATTGGTTTTCGAAGATACATTCATACTTTCGTGAACTCAAGTTCAAATTTTTAAAATAACAATAAAACACTGAAATTGAGATTGCTGACTTTATAAATGATACAAGTAAAGCTATGTATAAAATTTATTATTTTAGCTATATAAACAATAAATGTTAGGATGCAAAGATAATAAATTTAGCTGACGATTCAATAGCCTTGTTAAAATGTAAATCAACACTCATAGGTGGGGCAAGATTTATGAAAAAACAATCTACATTGGTTCATAAGGTTTACACCTTTGTAAGATAGAATAGGGCATTTAATTCAACCTCTTCTCCATTTTCAAATCCAACTCTTCATACTTTGAATTTTTACTTACAAACTCCGGTACCAGTTTCTTCATGGCCTTCACAGTACTCTTCATCTCCACGTTTTTGGATAAATCGATCATGACATGAATGGAGCTAACAACCATGTCAAAATCATATTGACGGACGGAGGCAATCGTTATCTTTTCATGATTTGTCGGTATCGTAGTTTCTTTATCGTTCAATAATTCCTCGTAGAGTTTTTCTCCTGGTCGTAATCCTATGAATTCAATATTAATATCTTTATTCGGCACATATCCCGCAAGTTCAATCATCCGTTTTGCCAGGTCAACAATCTTGACGGGACTCCCCATGTCAAAGACATAAATTTCGCCTGTATTTCCGAAAGAAGCTGCTTCCAATACCAGGCGGCATGCTTCGGGGATTGTCATGAAGTAACGGATAATATCCGGATGAGTCACTGTTACCGGGCCTCCTTTTTCAATCTGTTCCTTAAAATATGGTATTACCGAACCGTTCGATCCCAGTACGTTTCCAAAGCGGGTAGTTACAAAATGCACGTTGCTGCCATTCTTTTTACTCTCTTTGGCC
>Ga0302215_10000941_pt1 | contig 21120 bp, 18 predicted proteins | sample II_Fen_N3_1_FD_194580 | JGI IMG/M metagenome (GOLD analysis project Ga0302215, IMG submission 194580) | Peat permafrost microbial communities from Stordalen Mire near Abisko, Sweden - II_Fen_N3_1 | ecosystem: Environmental > Terrestrial > Soil > Wetlands > Permafrost | place: Sweden: Abisko... | reverse complement strand
CTGAACCTACTGTACGTCCACCTTCACGGATAGCGAAACGTAAACCTACGTTACAAGCTACTGGATAGATCAATGTTACAGTTAATTCCAAGTTGTCACCTGGCATTACCATTTCAGTTCCTTCTGGCAAAGTGATTTCACCAGTTACATCCAATGTACGGATATAGAATTGAGGACGGTAACGGTTGTGGAATGGAGTGTGACGTCCACCTTCTTCTTTTTTCAAGATATAAGCAGCAGCTTTAAATGAAGTATGAGGAGTTACTTTTCCCGGGTGGGTAATAACCATACCACGTTTGATAGCTTCTTTGTCGATACCACGAAGTAATAAACCAACGTTGTCACCAGCTTGACCTTCGTCAAGAATTTTACGGAACATTTCAACACCAGTTACAACTGATTTTTGAGCTCCCTGACCTAAACCAATGATTTGAACTTCTTCACCTGTTTTGATAATACCTGTTTCGATACGACCTGTAGCAACTGTACCACGACCAGTGATAGAGAATACGTCTTCAACTGGCATCAAGAAAGGTTTGTCAATTGCACGTGGAGGTAATTCGATCCATGTGTCAACTGCATCCATCAATTCCATGATTTTATCTTCCCATTCTGGAACACCATTCAATCCACCAAGAGCAGAACCCTGGATAACCGGAGTGTTGTCACCATCGAAATCATAGAAAGAAAGCAATTCACGCATTTCCATTTCTACTAATTCCAACATTTCAGGATCGTCAACCATATCACATTTGTTCATGAAGATAACCAAACGAGGTACGTTTACCTGACGAGCTAAAAGGATGTGTTCGCGTGTTTGTGGCATAGGACCATCAGTTGCAGCAACTACAATGATAGCACCGTCCATTTGAGCAGCACCTGTTACCATGTTCTTAACGTAGTCAGCGTGACCAGGACAGTCAACGTGCGCATAGTGACGATTAGCTGTTTGGTATTCTACGTGTGCAGTGTTAATAGTAATACCACGTTCTTTTTCTTCTGGTGCATTATCGATAGAATCGAAAGAACGCATCTCAGAAAGACCTCTTTTTGCAAGTACCATAGTAATTGCAGCGGTCAAGGTTGTTTTACCGTGGTCAACGTGTCCAATGGTACCAACGTTAACGTGGGGTTTTGACCTGTCAAATTTTTCTTTTGCCATAACTCAAAGATTATTTTAATAATTAATTTATATGTTTTTATAAAAGCTCACAAAGTTGAGCTGTTGATGAGAATTGAACTCGCGACCTCTTCCTTACCAAGGAAGTGCTCTACCACTGAGCTACAACAGCATAAATGGATTCGAAATCATTTCTGATTTTTCTTTCCATTATTGGAGCGAAAGACGGGACTCAAACCCGCGACCCTCAGCTTGGAAGGCTAATGCTCTATCAACTGAGCTACTTTCGCAAATTTAGTTGACAGTTAATAATAGAGAGTCGGCAGCGAACTGTCAACTGATAACTATAAACTGTGAACTGGTAATGTGGGCAGTGAAGGATTCGAACCTCCGAAGTCGAAAGACAGCTGAGTTACAGTCAGCCCCAGTTGGCCACTTTGGTAACTGCCCAAAATAATCGCTAGTTCATAGCTTATAATGCATAATCTCTCCACTCTTGGATATTATGCATTACTAAGTTTTGCATTATGAACTGTTTTTGAGCCTCTTGTCGGATTCGAACCAACGACCCCGAGATTACAAATCACGTGCTCTGGCCAACTGAGCTAAAGAGGCAATGTGCTAATATATAGCGTTTTTGGCGTTTAAAAAGCCGTTTGAACACTCTGATTCAAACGGCTTGCAAATGTACGGAAATATTTTGGACTACAAAACATTTCTCTGAATATTTTACTTATTCGTTGCTTTTTCTTTGTATTTGCGCATTTGTTTCTCTAAGGCTTCGATAGTTAGGTCAATTGCCTCTTCGAAAGAATCACAAGTTTTTGATGCGAAAAAGTCGACATTTGGTATTGAAACTTTGATTTCAGCTTCTTTATTGGTGGCTGATTCGGGTTTTACGACCTTGAGGTATACTTCAATATTTAATATTTCATCGAAATTCTTTTCCAGTTTTAATAGTTTTTTGTTTGTGTAAGCTTCTAACGTAGTTGTTGCATCAAAGTTGATGGCTTGGATCCTCAGTTTCATAATTGCCTCCTTTTTTTATTTAGCTCGTGGATGAGCATGTTTGTATATATTGTGTAATTCATCGAAGCTTGTGTGTGTGTACACTTGTGTTGCTGCCAGACTGCTGTGACCGAGTAGCTCTTTTACGGCGTTAATGTCGGCACCACCGTTTAGTATTTCGGTGGCAAAAGTGTGACGTAATACATGTGGGCTTCGCTTGTGTAAGCTGCTTACTTCCGACATGCTATTGTGTACTATATTGTATAGTAATCTCGGATACATTTTTTTTCCATTTTTACGTACAAATAAAAATGGCTCTAATGGGTTTGTTATATCATTACGTTTAGTGATATAAGCATCTATTTTGTCTTTGAGTGATTTACCAATAGGAATAATGCGTTGCTTGTTTCGTTTCCCTATTACCTTGATCGTGTTTTCTGAAATATCTTTATCTGTAATATTTAAAAGTTCAGAAAGGCGCATGCCTGTCAAATAGAATGTTTCCAGAATGAGTTGATTTCTAATGGCTTCAAAGCTGTCTGGTGTGAATTGGTTGTTGAGTACAGATTCTAACTCACTGTCTTTGAAAAACGCAGGAAGTGGTTTTTTTGTTTTTGGCAGAATGATTTTTAACGTTGGATTTGTGCTTGCATATCCGCGTGTTAGAAGAAAACGCCAGAATGATTTTAATGTAGATATTTTGCGAGATAAAGTTCTTGCTGAGATTTCATGAGACATTAACTGTAATACCCACTGCTGAATTTGTTGAGAGCTGATATTATGGGGGTTAAGTTCAGTTGGCGCGGTTTGCAAAAATTCGCAAAATTGAGATAAGTCTATACTATATGACAAAACAGTATGAGAGGAGTAATTCTTCTCATACTGTAAATATTGCAGAAATTCGTTCATCATAACCGTATGCTCAAATCTGCAACGAAAATAGAATAAATAAATCAGGAAAACAAGTTTTCCGATATTTTATTTACTATTCTTCGCCTAATTGCATTTTTTGAACGTAAATCGCGTGCATTTTCTTTTCGCGATCTACTACAGAAGGTTTGTCAAAACACTGACGACGACGTAATTCTTTAACAACACCTGTTTTTTCGAATTTACGTTTGAATTTTTTCAATGCTCTTTCAATGTTTTCGCCTTCTTTTACTGGAACTACGATCATAATTACTAATTATTTAATATGTTTATTCTTATTTTTTTATTTGGACTGCAAAGATAGAGAATGATTTTTGAATAACAAAGAGTTTTTTTATTTTTTGTTCAATAACCTTTTTTTAAGTTCTTCCATTCCTTCACTTGCTCCTTTTTGAATGACTGTTACGGATGTTGGTAAATTGTGAACTTCATTTGGGTCAATTAGATAAATAAGTGTGTCTGGTCTTACGTAGTTTATCAGGCTGGCTGCTGGATACACGTTAAGTGACGTACCTATAATAAGTAAAATGTCGGCTTGCTTTGTAATGCGGATAGCATTTTCAATTTCAGGAACATCTTCACCAAACCAGACAATGTGAGGGCGAAGTTGAAAGTCTTTTGGGCATTTATCACCAAGGTGTACTTCATAATTGTCTGAGCCAAGTTCAAAAATTTCTTCCCCACTTCCTGTTGACCTAACTTTCATTAGTTCTCCGTGAAGGTGTAAAATATGCTTACTTCCGGCTCTTTCATGTAAATTATCTACGTTTTGAGTGATAATCCCGACATCAAAATCTTTTTCTAATTCGGCAAGGGCTATATGGCCGGCGTTTGGTTCTACCAAAAATAATTGCTTGCGACGTTGGTTGTAAAAGTCAAGTACCAAAGCTGGATTTCTTCGCCATGCATCGGGAGTTGCAACATCATCAATTTTATACTTTTCCCATAGACCACCTGCATCTCTGAACGTGCTGATTCCACTTTCAGCACTTATTCCGGCGCCGGAGAGTACTACTAGTTTTTTCATTTGTTTTTGTTTCGGTTTTACAATGCAAAGTTAGCTATTTAATTGTAATTTTTTCCTATATTTGTCAAAAAGTTTTAACTGAAATGATCTGCCCCTTTTGCTTTGATGGGTAAAGGTTATTGACAATTATTTTTGTGAAATACTTTAAGAAATATATTATGCATGAATTTCTATTAAACAATTACGTACGAATTGTTTTCAGTACATTGGTTATTTACATTTTTATAGTACTTGCAATTAGACTGTTTGGGAAAAAGGAATTGGCACAACTCTCTGTTGTAGATATGGTTTTTATTCTATTGATTAGCAATGCAGTGCAAAATGCAATGGTTGGCCCTGATTCAACTCTTTCCGGAGGTTTGGTGGCTGCATCTACATTGTTTGTGATGAATTATATTTTTAAATCACTTCAGTATCGTTTTCCTAAATTTGGTAAGGTGGTTCAAGGTGATGCTACTATGCTTATATATAAAGGTAAGATTCTTGAATCGCATCTGAAAATGTCAAAAATAACGCATGAAGAATTGATTGAGGCTGTTCGTGAGCATGGTGTAGCATTGGTGAAAGATGTAGATTTGGCAATTTTGGAAGTTGATGGAAATATTAGTGTGTTGTCGCATGCTTATCAACAAAAAACAGTGAAGCGAGTTAAAGGGCATAAGGTGTTGGCAAAAACTGAAGGTTGAAAAAATATCGAATAATAATGCTTAATAAAGAATACGATTATGGAATTTGAATTAAAATCTTGCAACGATAGTCAGTTACAAGAAATATTAGAAATATTTAATGAGGCAATAGTGAACTCTACGGCTTTATATGATTATAAACTACGTACAATGGAGACGATGGTTGCCTGGTATGCCGATAAGCTAATACATAATTCTCCGATCGTAGGAGTGTTTGATTCGGCTGGTGCTTTACTTGGTTTTGCAACTTATGGAATGTTTCGGGTGCGTCCAGCCTATAAATATACCATTGAGCACTCGGTTTATGTTCGCTCGGATATGCGTGGTCATGGTTTGGGAAAGGTATTGCTGCGCGAAATTGTAAAAAAGGCAGAGGAGCAAGATTATCATGTGATGGTTGGTGTGATTGATGCGTCGAATTTAGTTAGTGTAAAATTGCATGAAAATGAAGGTTTTGTGCTGACAGGCGTAATGAAAGAGGTAGGTTATAAGTTTGGTAAATGGTTAGATGCAGCTTTTTATCAACTCACACTGAAAACACCTGCAAAGCCAGTTGAAGATTAACTGTTTTATAAATAGATTAAATGTAAAAAAGACCATATTGATAACTGGGGTCTCGAGTTGGTTGGGAGTTTGATTTGTCGGTATTTACGCATCGAAAAGAGATAATTTAAGAGGTGCTGAGTTTGGATATAGAGTTGTGATGAAAGGGGAAACAGTTGTTGTTCATGGGTTCTTAAATTCACTTATTGCACAATTGGTGAGTTTTGCTCCATAGAATCTTGTAACTGCCATTGACTGGTTAATACTAAAGGAGCAATAATCAGCTGATTTCTATTCTGGTAGTACCAATTATGTCGATTTATTGCTGTTTTTGCTTGAAAGTATTGCAAAATAAAAAATATTTAGCGATTTTGCTATATATTTTTCAAAAAAACAGTGATTAATAATTATATAACATTATCTTTGTCGGACATTAAAATAATAAATATCAACAATGAGTAAAGGAACAGTTAAATTCTTCAATGAATCTAAAGGGTTTGGATTCATCAGCGAAGATGGTTCAAAAAAAGAACATTTTGTACACATTTCTGGTTTAATCGATCAAATTCGTGAAGGTGATACCGTAGAATTCGATTTGCAAGAAGGCAAAAAAGGATTGAATGCAGTAAATGTAAAAGTAATCTAGTATATACTATTTGACTTTGTCACACGTCTAAGAGTCTATCATTATTTGGTAGGCTTTTTTTTTGTAAGTATTCGCAATGTGTTAATTTTATTCAATTGTTGCGATGTGTCTGTTTGCTTCGGTGCCAAACAAATCGATTATTTAAATAATTAATACTAAAATGATTATGTTTTATAGTGCAATTCCCGTTTCTTTTTTATAGATTTGCAGCTTATTTTAGTTAAATGAAAAGTGGCGGGCAGAAGCATTTTTCATTGACTTACAAATGAAAATCATCCATTCAGCAATCTAATACGCTATCGCATGAAAATTAATTTAAGACGTTTTTGTGGCTTGTTATTTCTCTCTCTTATTATTTCTTCTTACTCGTTTAGTGCCACTCCTAATTTTCTGAAAAAAGTGGCTACGCACTTTTCAAAACAATGGAGTGTTTCTCAACAAGAAAAGACCTATTTACAAATCGATAAGCCCTATTACAGTGCTGGTGAGAATATCTGGTTTAAGGGTTATGTGGTGAATGCGAGTACACATTTACCAAAGTCACTCAGTCGGTTTTTGTATGTGGAATTGATAGATAAGGCTAATAATGTGCTTTCTCGGGTGAAGATTAAAAAAGATTCATTAGGCTTTTCGGGCTTTGTGAAATTAAAACCTGAGCTTCAGGCTGGAAATTATGCATTAAGAGCTTATACCAGTTGGATGCAGAATGCGACGCCTGATTTCTTCTTTACACAAAATATCTATGTGGGAAATCCTATAGATGATTATGTGTTGACGAGTATCACTTACGGTACGAATGAAAAAGGTAAAGTCGCTGCTACCATCTCGTTCACTGATGCTAATAAGAACCCTATATCAGGTAAAAGTGTTGATGTGTTTCAAAATTGGAACAATCCTCAGAATAAGAAAAATACGCTTGTGACTAATAGCCAGGGGAAGATAAGTCTTCAGTTGTCTGTTGATACTACATTTCGTTCGACACGTATCGTTGATGTGTCAATGAATGAGCCCGGAAATAAGTTTAGTAATCGGTTTTTTCTGCCGGAATTTAGTTATGATTATGATGTGCAGTTTTTTCCTGAGAGCGGGACTCTTTTGTCGAGTCGGTTGCAAATGATAGGTTTTAAATCCATTGGTACTGATGGTTTGTCTGTTGATGTGTCTGGGAAAATTTATAACTCAAAGAATGAGGAGTTGACAGAAATAGGTTCCTATAATAAAGGTATGGGTAAGTTTTCTTTGCAGGTTGACTCTGGAGAAAGTTATTATGCTATACTGAAATCGTCTAAAGGAATTGAGAAACGTTTTAACTTGCCTGCTGCCAGCTCAAAAGGTCTGGCTTTGCATTTGGTGTTTAACCGTGGAAAATTATGGTACGAAATACAAAATAAAACATCTGTTTCTAATGCTGGTTTGTATTTGCTGCTTCATTCGCGTGGTCGATTGCTTGCCGGAATGCCATTGACAGATGGTGAAGGGCAGATTTCTGAGTCTTTGTTGCCTCCGGGAATTATTACCATGTCGGTTGTTGATACCTTGGGGAATACTTATTGTGAGCGACTTTATTTTGTGAGAAATGATAATCCGGCCAAGGTAACAATGACGAGTGATAAGCTAGTTTATGGAAAGCGTGAGGCAGTCGATCTTGCATTTAATATGCAATCTGCCGTAGGAAAACCCTGTGTTGGGAATTATTCAATAAGTATAACAGACAATAAAATTGTGAAGCAGGATTCATTGGCTGGCAATATTATGACATGTTTGTTGCTGACTTCTGACTTGAAAGGTTATGTTGAGAATCCTGCCAGCTATTTTACAGATAGTGTTTCGGTAGATCGCGAGAAACTGGATTTATTAATGCTTACTCAAGGCTGGAGGCGTTTTAGTACGGCCGATGTAGTGAAGGGAAAGTATACAGAATCACCTTATTATATGGAGGTTGGTCAAACCTTATCGGGGAAAGTGTTGAATATTATGAATAGACCATCGAAAAAATGTGGGATTATTATGCTGACTCCATACAAGGCAATGATAAAATTAGCGCAAACTGATAGTCTAGGACGTTATTTGATTGATGGAATTGAATTTCCTGACAGCACGACCTTTGTGCTGAAAGCAAAGAAGGAAAGATCTTTTGGTGATGTTGAAGTGATTCCGGATGTTGATGTGTTTCCAAAATCATCGGTGTTGATTCCGCTGCAACGTGCAAAAGATTTGTCTGTGCCGAATGATTATTTCTTGCAAAGTAAAGAAAAATACTACACAGAAGGTGGTATGCGCGTAGTGAATTTGGAGGGTGTTACAGTGAAAGCAGCCAAAATTAATAAGAATGTTGAAACTCATTATTATTCCGGAATGGAAGATGCTAAGTTGACTTCCGAAAAGCTTGAACAGTATCCAGGTATGGGCGTTTTGGAATTGTTGTCCATGATGTCGGGTGTTCAGGTTAATGGTGATCAGGTTTCCATCCGAGGAAGTAGTGGAAGTCCATTGTTTTTAATTGATGAAATAGAATCGATGAGCATGGATGATATTACATATTTAAACTCTGCTGATATAGAAGAAATTCTAGTCTTTAAAGGGGCTAGTGCAGCTATTTTTGGATCTAAGGGCGGGAATGGTGTAGTGGCTATTTCGCTAAAAAAAGGTGTTGTTCGTAAAGCAGAAACACCACTCAGCCTGACGACTGTTATGCCATTAGGCTATCAGAAGCCAGCAAAATTTTATGTTCCCAAATACAATGTTGATAGTGTTCGCTTGTACGGAAAAGCCGATTTGCGGTCAACTATTTACTGGAATCCAAAACTTGTAAGTGATAGTACCGGTACGGTGCATGTGAGATTCTATACTGCTGACAGAGCACATGATTATTCAGTTGTGTTGGAAGGTTTATCGAGTACAGGGGAAATCTGTCGGTATGTGGGGTATCTGAGAAGGAAAGGAGAATAGTGATTTGTGGATTTTAGGCATTACTACCTCAAAAAAATAATGAAAAACGCTCCGGAGAACTGAAATTCTCCGGAGCGTTTTGTGTAAAAGAGAGTTGAATTCTTATTGAACTTTGTAAATGTCAATATGCTCTACTTCGAATTTTTTGATAAAAGCAGCATGGCGACGTGTTTCCACTTCTCCGAAGTTAATGTAGATCTCGGCAGATTTGCGGAATTGATCTTCTGTGTCGCGGGAAGCATCAATAATCAATAAGTATCCCATGACAATGTGTCCGGCCATTTCCACCATACGGCGAGCCTGAAAATCCAGGTATTCCTGATTTTTAGTTTCGTTTACGCGGGCGACAGTGTTTTCGAACAAATTAGTCATAATTTGTAAGCGTTTGCGCAAGGTTGTAAATTCAGGATTTATTGGTTGTGTATCATAATCCCGAATTATTTTCAGGTAATTTCCGGTTGTTACGTGGCGGATAGCAGCTACAACCTGTAATTGAGAAGTTCCTTCGTAAATAGTCATGATGCGAGCATCGCGGAAGTGACGCTCACAAGCATAATCTTTCATAAAGCCAGAACCACCATGTACCTGAATAGAATCGTAGGCATTCTGATTGGCATATTCACTTGTGAACATTTTGAGCATTGGAGTAAGCGCATCAGCCAATTTTGCGTACTCTTTGTATTCGGCTTTTTCCTCCGGTTCGAGTTTGCGTTCGCTTTCAATAGCTTCGTAAATTTTATAAATGTCTACAAAGCGGGTTGTTTCGTAAAGCAATGAGCGTGAGGCATCCAATTTGGCTTTTATAACCGAAACCATTTCGAAAACAGCCGGAAATTCAATAATAGCTTTTCCAAATTGTTTTCGGTCGCGGGCATACGCCAATGCTTCGTTGTAAGCAGCAGCTGAAAGCCCAACCGACTGAGCACCAATACCCAATCGAGCACCATTCATCAATGACATTACGTATTTGATAAGACCCATGCGGCGTGTTCCAACTAATTTAGCTGGTGTATTGTTGAATACCAATTCGCAAGTTGGAGAACCTTTGATACCCAATTTATTTTCGATACGACGAACCAACACCGTGTTATCGTGTTTGTTATCTGCAACGAAATAAGAAAGTCCGCGACCGTCGCTAGTACCTTCTTCTGAGCGAGCCAGCACTAATTTAATCTGAGCGTCACCGTTGGTAATAAAACGTTTTACACCGTTCAAGTACCACATGCCGTCAGCTTCGTTGAAAGTTGCTTTTAATTGTACGGCTTGCAAGTCGGAACCGGCATCTGGCTCCGTTAAGTCCATTGAGCAAGTTGCACCCTGAGTTACGCGTGGCAGATATTCAGCTTTAATTTCTTCCGAAGCAAATTCCGAAATCGTTTCGGCACAGTCCTGAAGACCCCAAATGTTTGCAAAACCAGCATCGGCACGAGAAACCATTTCTCCAGACATGACGTAAGCCACCATTGGGAAATTTAAACCACCATATTGGCGCGGCAAAGTAATGCCGTAAACGCCAGCTTGAGTCAGAGCATCGTGATTTTCCTGAGTTCCGCGTGCATATTTTACGCGGCTATTGATCACTTCTGGTCCATCATGGTCGACGCTTTCGGCATTGGGAGCAATAATATCACCCGCAATTTCGCCGATAATTTCAAGTACTTTTTTGTAGTTGTCAATTGCATCTTCAAAATCGCGAGATGCATAATCGTATTTATCTTTATCAGCAAAGTTACGCTCCTTGAGGGCAACAATTTTCTGCATCAAAGGATGCGAAAGCTGAAATTTTATGGCAGGATTGTCGTTGAAAAAGTTCATTTTATTTCGAGTTCTTTTTGTAATACTTAATCATTTTTGGAAGTACTTCTTCTACCGTTCCGGTAATTACATAATCTGCAATTTGGTTGATAGGTGCTTTTGGATCATTGTTAATAGCAATAATCATAGCACTTTCCTGCATGCCGGCAATGTGTTGAATTTGCCCTGAGATACCGCAGGCGATATACAGTTTCGGACGGACAGTTGTACCGGTTTGGCCAATCTGACGTTCGTGCTCTGAAAATCCGGCATCAACGGCGGCGCGTGAAGCGCCAACTTCACCACCCAGTGTGGCAGCTAATTCGTGCAATAGTTTGAAATTCTCGGCACTTCCTACACCATAGCCGCCTGAAACAATGATTGGTGATCCTTTGATATTAAGTTTCGATTTTTCCATGTGGCGTTCAATTACTTCCACGACGAAATCGGTATCAGCAACGTATTTTGTAATGTCCAGTTTTTGAGTTTTGCCTACAAATTTTGGATCTTTGATTTCTTTTTTCATTACTCCTTCGCGAACAGTTGCCATTTGCGGACGACAGTCGGGGTTCACGATAGTTGCAACGATATTACCACCGAAAGCAGGGCGAATTTGATAAAGTAGATTTTCATATACTTTGCCGGCTTTTTTGTCTTCGTATGTTCCAACTTCAAGTGATGTACAATCGGCAGTCAAGCCGCTGAACAAAGCTGAAGATACACGTGGGCCTAAATCACGACCAATAGAGGTAGCGCCCATAAGTGCGATCTGAGGTTTTTCTTCTTTGAAAAGATTAACCAATAGTGCGGTATGAGGCAATGAAGTATATGGAGTCAGGCGCTTATCGTCGGCAAGGTGGAGAACTTCCACTCCATAAGGGAAAACCTGTGCGCCAATGCCATCCAATTTATGTCCGGCAGCGACAGCTTCTAATTTACAGTTCAGTTGTTTGGCCAGACTGCGGCCTTTGGTCAGCAATTCCAGACTCACATCGCCTACAATTCCATCTTCTATTTCAAGATATACAAATATATTGTTCATGGTAAATTATCCTATCGTGTGGTTAGCAATTAATTCCTTTATCAAATCTTCAATTTCAACATCTGATCCTGTCAAACGTTTACTTTCTTTGGCTGTAAATACAACATTTTCGATTTGTTTAACCTTGGTGGGCGAACCGCTAAGTCCGAGCCATTGAATCTCGTGTTCTATGTCGCTTACGCCCCATTCGCTAATGTTGAGATAGGGACGTAGATCGTAGAAATCTGAGTAATCGTTTCCGGCTTCTTGTTTTTCAGTAGGAGTGGCTGCACGTTTGAACTTCATGGTGAGTTTGGCGTGGCGTGGGCGACATTCTGGAGCTGATCCGTTCACTGTAATAACCATTGGAAGCGGACCTTTCACAATTTCAACTCCACGTTCAAGGCGGCGTTTAACTGTGATTTTATTGTCGGAAAGGTCAAGAATTTCTTCGGCGTAGGTAATTTGTGGAAAGCCTAATTTTTCAGCAACTTGCGGTCCCACCTGAGCTGTATCACCATCGATGGCTTGTCGGCCACAAACTATTAAATCTACTTTGCCCATTTTTCGAATTGCACATGCTAGGGCATACGAAGTGGCAAGTGTGTCAGAGCCGGCAAATTCTCGCCCACTCAACAAATAACCACCATCGGCACCCCGATACATACTTTCACGGATAATTTCGGCAGCGCGGGCAGGTCCCATGGTTAGGACTTGTACTGTTGCACCTTTAATTTTACTTTTCAAGCGGAGAGCTTGTTCTAGCGCGTTTAAATCTTCAGGATTGTAGATAGCAGGAAGCGCGGCACGGTTTACTGTACCATCAGCTTTCATTGCATCTTTCCCTACGTTGCGCGTGTCGGGTACTTGCTTGGCAAGAACAACAATGTTAAAACTCATTTTCTGATAATTAGATTAATATATTTAGACTAATAAAACTTCTGAGGCTTGTATATTCTTGCTTTTATAGCAGGAGTGACTTTCAGATTATAATTATAAGGCTGCTCTTTCTTAGAAAAAGCCATGCAAAAATAGCATTTAATCTTGAAATCACAACTTTTAGTTATCTAAAAAATCTAAAAATGCATTTGGCTGATTTTTTGTGGATGGTGCAAAAAAAACGCGAGACTTTTCACAAAGTCTCGCGTTTCAATAGGTATTAGTTTTTTAAGGTATAAAAAAGATTGTGTTGTTTAGTTAACGGTTGCAAAATAACAGGTAAATTTTCAACGATACAAGTAAAAAAATATGTTTTACAACCTGTTTTTCGTTTATTTTTTCGTTTGTTTTGCTTTTTTAGGAGTTGTTTTGATTTAAATGCCTTATTGCCAGATAGTTGAAAATAGAGATTGAAAGAGCTTGAAATAGAACAAAAACCTTGTTTTTATTGATATTTTTTTTAAAATGTTGATTTTAATTCCTGACAGTGAAAAATTATGCTACAAAACTAAGAAAATCAATTGAAAGAACAAATAAAGCCTTAGGTTACTGTGATATTTGGGAAGAATAAATGAATCAATTATCTTTGCAGCTCCTAATAATAAATTAAAAGATAGAAAATGAAAAAAATCACTACATTATTATTCTTTTTAGTGCCAATGACGATAATGGCACAGAATCTTCAGTTTCTCTATGATTTTGGCAAAGATCATAACTATTCCACCACAACTTTGGAGATGTTTAAACCAGATAAATGGGGTGACTCGTTCTTTTTTGTTGATTTTTATTATGATATGGGACCTGAGAAGCATCCATCTAGTGCTTATATGGAGATTGCCCGAAACTTGAAGTTATGGAAAGGTCCATTAAGTGCTCACGTTGAGTATAATGGTGGATTAGGGTCTTTCTCAAACACAACAGCCTTTACCGGACAAGCTGCTTTCCCAATTAATAATGCATGGTTAGGTGGTATTGATTATGGGTTTCATAATGCTGATTTCTCAAAAACATTGAATTTACAGGCAATGTACAAGCACATCGTTGGCAAACAAGAGTCTGCACAGTTTACGGCGGTATGGGGTCTTCACTTTTTTAATCGGAAACTAAGTTTTACTGGTTTTGCTGATTTTTGGTTTGAAGATAATGCCGCTAAAACAACAAGTACCGTTTTTATGACACAACCACAACTTTGGTATAATTTTACAGACCATCTGTCTGCAGGTACCGAGGTTGAATTTGCTAATAATTTTGCTGAAACAGACGGTTTTATTGTACGTCCAAAACTTGCAGCAAAATGGAATTTTTGAGAAATTAAGTAATAAAATAATTATTAAACCGCGATTACTTTACAGTAGTCGCGGTTTTTATTTTCTGGTGCTCCTTTATTCCAGTAGTTTATTTTCAGGTCTTAATTTCTTTCTGTTACTGAAAAATCTGTATCTTTGTTGTTTATTTAATTAAATATGAGAAAAATATTCATTCTTCTTTTTGCCATCTCACAACTAGTAGCTTGTAATAAGCCTACTCAACAAGTTAAAACTGAAGTAAAAGTTATAAATATTCCAACATTCTCGGCAGATTCTGCCTATTTGTATACCAAAAGTCAGGTTGATTTTGGAGCACGTGTTCCTAATACCAAAGCTCATGAAGAATGCGCAATGTATTTGGCCGCAAAATTGAGAGGTTTTGGAGCAGAAGTTGTTGAACAAAAGGTAAACTTGACTGCTTTTGATGGAAATGTATTGAAATCGATCAATATAATCGGTTCTTTTAATCCAAAGGCAGAAACGCGCGTTTTGCTTTTGTCGCACTGGGACTCCCGTCCTTGGGCCGATAACGACCCTGACCCTAAGAATTATAAAAAACCGGTAATGGCAGCTAATGATGGTGCTAGTGGAGTTGCTGTATTGTTGGAAATGGCCCGGTTGATTGGAAAAAATGCTCCCGCAATAGGTGTTGATATCTTATTTGTTGATACTGAAGATTATGGAAAGCCTTCGAGCGCAGGTGGAGATTCGAATGAAGATTCGTGGTGCTTGGGAACGCAATATTGGGCAAAGAATCCACACGTTGCAGGATATAAAGCAAGGTATGGTATTCTGCTGGATATGGTCGGAGCACCCGAGGCCGTATTTTGCAGAGAACAAGCTTCGGATTATTACGCCGGTAGTGTGGTGAATACGGTTTGGTCTCAAGCTCAAAGTCTTGGGTTTAATCAGTACTTTAAAGATGTAAAGGGTGGTTCCATTACTGATGATCATATTTATGTGAATAAACTTGCCGGTATTCCTACCATAGATATTATTCATTACGATCCTAATTCGGGAACTGGTTTTGGTACCTATTGGCATACTACACATGATACAATGGATAGGGTTGATAAAAGTACACTCAATGCCGTAGGTACAACTTTAATGCATGTTGTTTATAACGAAGCTCCTTAATTTGGGGGGAGATGTATTCTGAATTCATAAATTTATACCATATCGTTTAAAGAAATATTATTGTAAAATATAGAACAACTCTTTTTCCATTTTGGACTGTGGAGTAAATTATAACTTATGTCATTGCAATTTAAAAAGATAGCTGTAAAAATTGGGAGTAATGTATTGACTCGTGCTGACGGAACGTTAGATATTACGCGTATGTCATCGTTGGTTGATCAAATTTCGCAGTTGCAAAAGAAAGGTGTTGAGGTAGTTATGGTGTCGTCGGGCGCTGTGGCATCGGGTAGAAGTGTGCTTGGCATTACAAAAAAAATGGATGTGGTGGATCAACGCCAGCTTTTTTCGGCAGTAGGGCAGGCTAAACTCATAAATCACTATTACGATTTGTTTCGCGAGCATGGAATTTTGGTAGGACAGGTGCTAACTACGAAAGAAAATTTCAGCAGCCGTCGCCATTATTTGAATCAGCGCAATTGTATGCAGGTAATGCTTGAAAATAATGTTATTCCTATTGTAAATGAGAATGATACGGTGTCAGTGTCAGAATTGATGTTTACTGATAATGATGAGCTTTCAGGATTAATTGCATCGATGATGGACATGGAAGCATTGATCATTTTGAGTAATATCGACGGGATTTTCAATGGTAACCCTGCTGACCCGGAGTCGAAAGTAATTGCCAGAATTGACAAAGGACAGGATGTTTCTGACTTTATTCAAACTACGAAATCTACTTTTGGACGAGGTGGTATGCTTACCAAAACTACCATTGCCCGCAAAATTGCCGATCAGGGTATAGAAGTGATTATTGCTAATGGCAAAAAGGATAATGTTTTGTTGGAATTGCTTGATGCAAAAAGCAATGTGGTCTGTACGAGGTTTGTAGCTTCCACGGATGATGTATCGAGTGTGAAAAAATGGATTGCTCACAGCAAAGGCTTTGCTAAAGGCGAAATTCATGTAAATGAAAATGCTGCAAAAGTATTAGTTGGAGAAAAAGCAATAAGTTTGTTGCCCATTGGTGCCACTAAAATTATTGGTGACTTTGAAAAAGACGATATTGTGAGAATTATTGACAATAATGGGCAATCGCTGGGAGTTGGTAAGGTGCAGTTTGATAGCGAAAAGGCGCGGGAAATTCTCGGGAAAAAGAATCAGAAACCATTAGTTCATTGCGATTATTTATACCTGGAATAGTCCTTCTTCTCCGAAACATTGTTTGACTTAAAGATAGTATTAGAATGGATAAAATTATTGAATTTGCTAAAACCTCTTATCTGAAACGACCTGTTCTGCTGGTTCTGTTTGTGAGCATTTTGCTTACACTGCCCTGGATTACGATGAGTGATTTTTATACTAAGGGTGAACCACGGGAGGCTACAGTAGCCACAACTATACTGAATACAGGGAATTGGATACTTCCAACTGATTATGCTGATGAGGTTGCTTATAAACCACCTTTTATGCATTGGTTTATTGCGGCTTTTTCGTTACCTGCAGGTCATGTTACCGAGACAACTGCCCGTTTGCCATCTGCGTTGGGCTTAATTGGAATTACCGTGCTTTTCTTTGTGTTTCTTTACAAGCGCAAGTCGAAAACAGTGGCACTTATTGCTTCGATGCTATTACTAACGAGCTTTGAAATGCACCGATCGGGAATAGAAGGTCGCGTAGATATGTTTCTTGCATTTTTTATGATTGCCTCACTAATTAGCCTGTATAAATGGGAAGAAAAAGGACTTAAAGGCTATCCTGTGTTTATTCCTGTATTGCTGGCTAGTGCTGCACTGATAAAAGGCCCGGTAGGAGTTGTGTTACCTTGTCTGGTTTTTGGCATTTATCTTTTGTTGCTTCAGCGCTATTCGTTGTGGAAAATAATTATTAAAAATAGTATAGTTGCATTGCCGGCTTTGGCTGTTTTGGTGGTATGGTATTTTCTGGCTTATAAACAAGGTGGACAGCAATTCTACAATGTGGTTTATGCCGAAAACTTTGGTAGGTTTCTTGGTCAGGATAGTAAAGCCCTGGGAATTGCATACGATTTAGGACATAAAGGTCCATTCTGGTATTACATTCCGGCCATTCTTATTGGTTTTTTTCCGTGGTCTTTTTTACTGATTTTTGGCTTATTTGTCGTTTCGTTTAAAAAGATTTTCAAGAGCAACAGTTTTCAGATTTCGGCTGTCTCTCAAAAATTGAAACAAGCAGATACTTTGTTCCTTTATAGCTTAGTGGCGGTAGTCATTATCTTGGGTTTCTATGCAATTCCTTCGTCCAAACGAAGCGTATATATTATGCCTGCTTATCCTTTTGCCGCTTATTTACTGGCACTGCTCTATGAAAGGGCTGTTGCCGTTAAGCCGCAATTAATCCGATCAGTTGCATGGGTTGTATTTGTGTTCTCGGGACTGGTGTTGTTGCTTACTTTGGTGTTTCATTTTGTGAATTTGTCAGCACTGCTTTCAACTGTGAAGTTGGATGAAAGATCACTGTTTGATGTAAATCAGTTCTCAGTAGCCTTTCAACAACCGGGGATATTAGCCGTAATTTTATGGTTGCTATTGGCAGCTATTTTTGCAGGATCTATAGTTATATATAAACGTAAGCACACCCCAACCTTATTGTTTGCTAGTATTGCGCTGTTTGTGTGTTTACAGGTGTTTCTTGAAGGATTTGCCTATCCGGTATTTAAAAATGGACACTCTATGCGTCCTTTTGCGGAAAAAATTGCATCGGAATTCAACTTGAAAGGCAGAATGTACGTTATAAATAACCTGAGAGATTATCCCAATATGTATGAACTTAATTTTTACCTGGGCAATGACTTTAAAAACTTTGAGAAAGCGCTTCCATCTGATGGGTATTTTCTAATCGGGGCAAAAGATATTGATAAAATTCGGGCTAAATATACCGGTTCTTACCGGTTTGATGAGCTCAATAGGACTGAAAATGGATTTAATGATTTTAGAGATGTTGTCGTTATATACAAAATTGTCCGAATCGGGAATATCCAAGTTCATTAAATATGCTTTAGTAGGTGTGTTGGGGCTGGTTGTTGACATGGGCGTGTTCTATTTGATGAACAAAAAGCTCGGGGTGAATTATGTGGTTTCAAACATAACCAGCTCTACACTTGCTGTAGTTCATAACTTTATTCTAAATAGTTATTTCACATTTAAAGTGACCGATAAAAAACTGAAGCGCTTTGTTTCGTTTTATTTTATTGCTTTAGTTGGAATGGGAATTAGCACCGGTTTATTGGCAATGTTTATAGACGGGCTTAAAATGGATTCCATGATTTCAAAGTTTATATCGGTTTTTGTGGTGGCTATTTGTCAATATTTTTTAAACAAGAAACTTACATTTCGTAATAATACAAACTAATGAATACACTGAGTGTCATTGTTCCTTGTTATAATGAGGAGGAAGTAATTGCTGAATCGTACAGCAGATTGAAAAATGTGCTGGATGGTATTACCACCTTTCGGTCGGAAATTATTTTTATAAACGACGGAAGCAAAGATAAAACAGCAAGCATGCTTAGTGCTATTGCTGCCAAAGATGAACGTGTAAAAGTGCTCCATTTTTCGCGTAACTTTGGACATCAGCCGGCTGTGACGGCAGGAATTCATTACTGTACAAGTGATTTAGCTGTAATAATTGATGCTGACTTGCAAGATCCGCCAGAGTTAATTCCGCAAATGATAGAAACTTTGCAGCGCGAAGAGGCCAATGTTGTGTATTGTGTACGTGAAGAACGAAAGGGAGAAAGTGTCTTTAAAAAGTTTACGGCCAGAATGTTTTATCGACTAATGAATAGCTTGTCGGAAGTTAGTTTCCCGTTAGATACCGGTGACTTTCGACTGATTGACAAACAAGTAATCAAGGAATTTAAAAAATTTAGAGAAAAAGGGAAATATATTCGCGGCATAATTAGTTGGGTGGGCTTTAAACAGGTGCCTTTTAAATACAAACGTGAAGAGCGCTTTGCCGGTGAAACAAAGTATCCATTGAGTAAAATGGTTCAGTTTGCTACTACTGCTATGCTTTATTTTTCCAAAAAACCATTGAAACTGGCTACAGGATTAGGTTTTATAACGGTATTAATTGGTATTATTTATGCTATTTGGATTTTGATAGGAAAGATTACCGGTTATTCACATGCTATTTCGGGCTGGAGCTCAATTACCATGCTTATCGTTTTCTTTGGTGGAGTACAACTGTTAACTGTTGGCGTGTTAGGTCAATATATTGGTATTCTGTTTGATGAAGTAAAAGACAGGCCGGAATATATTGTTGCAAAGGAAGAGAATATTTGATCTTTTTCCGGTGGCGCTACGTTTAAAACAAATGGATTTTTTTTAGTGTTTAGAATAAAATTGTTATTCGTAACAGTTTTTTTTTGCAATTACATAGAGATGACTAATACAAATATACAATCAGATTGGAAAAGCAGTGTCGTTGCTGCTTCGCGTTCGTTGAATCTTGTAACGGATGAGACTATTAACCAGGTTTTGTTGGCTTTGGCTGACGAGGCTGTTGCCCAAAGTAATACTATTCTGTTGGAGAATGCCAAAGATTTGGCATTGATGGATAAAAACAATCCAATGTACGACCGGCTTTTATTAAGTGCGGAGCGCATTGTTGGAATTGCTGACGATATTCGCAGTGTAGCTTCATTGCCATCGCCTCTTGGCAAACAACTTATGGAAACTCAGCGACCTAATGGAATGCGTATTTCCAAAATTACGGTTCCTTTTGGCGTAGTGGGAATAATTTACGAAGCGCGACCAAATGTGAGTTTCGACGTTTTTTCGTTGTGTTTAAAGTCCGGCAATGCTTGTGTGCTTAAGGGTGGGACAGATGCTCATCATTCCAATTCGGCTATTGTAAAGGTTATTCAGTCGGTGTTGAAAAAAAATGGGTTGGATGAAAACGTAGTGACCCTGCTTCCTGCGGGACGTGAGGCAACTGCAGACTTATTGAATGCTGTTGGTGTTGTAGATGTTATCATTCCTCGTGGTGGAAAGGGCTTGATTGATTTTGTGCGCGATAATTCGCGCATTCCTGTAATTGAAACAGGTGCCGGAATATGCCATACCTACTTTGATGAGTATGGAGATATTGAAACAGGCGCCGGGATTATTTTTAATTCAAAAACTCGCCGTGTAAGTGTTTGTAATACATTGGACTGCTTAATTATAAATGAAAAGCGATTGGCTGATTTAGCAAAGTTGTGCGAAAAACTAGCAACTAAAAATGTAATTATTTACGCTGATGTAAAGGCTTATACGTTTTTAAATGGAGTTTATCCAGGTGAATTGTTGCAAAAAGCAACTGAAGAAAGTTTCGGTATCGAATTTTTGGATTACAAAATGGCTGTAAAAACTGTTGCGTCGGTGGCGGAGGCTGTAGATCATATTGCAAAACATAGTTCTAAACATAGTGAGTGTATAGTGAGTGAAAACGAGCATAATATTTCTTACTTTGACAAAATGGTTGATGCGGCTTGTGTTTACACGAATGTTTCAACCTCGTTTACCGATGGAGCTCAATTTGGACTTGGAGCAGAAATTGGTATTAGCACTCAAAAGTTGCATGCTCGCGGTCCGATGGCGCTTGCCGAGTTGTGTTCGTATAAGTGGATAATTAAAGGTGAAGGGCAAGTCAGAAACTGAGGAAGTCTCCATAATTTGCTTAATTTTATTTGCTATTGATTTGTTATTGTGACTGATAAGTGGATAAGAATTATTTACTTAATTTCATTATTTTTAGACAATCTGTTGTGTATTCGGAAATAAATGATTTCCTTTGTAATCGAAAAGAAAGTGTATTTTTTCGAATGGTTATTTTTAACTCCCCTTTTCAAGGACTGAATTTACTTTAACCTCGTTTGTCTATACTGTTCTTGAGTCACATTTATCAATTATTTTATTTTATTTTATGAACATTTACGTAGGTAACTTAAGTTACAAAGTTCGCGAAAACGACCTTCAAGGGGTTATTGAAG
>Ga0302215_10000940_pt1 | contig 21138 bp, 18 predicted proteins | sample II_Fen_N3_1_FD_194580 | JGI IMG/M metagenome (GOLD analysis project Ga0302215, IMG submission 194580) | Peat permafrost microbial communities from Stordalen Mire near Abisko, Sweden - II_Fen_N3_1 | ecosystem: Environmental > Terrestrial > Soil > Wetlands > Permafrost | place: Sweden: Abisko... | reverse complement strand
AATATCGTATTCGCAATTTCCAGATGAACCAACTGATCAGCTTCCAACTTCAACATTTCTGCATCTTTCGGATTCAGGTACACAAACGGCTCCGGAATGCGCTGGGACAGGGTAGAAGCCGCCGAACTCATTTCGTCGCTACCAAAAATCTGATAGACCGGAACAATCAAAAATTCCCCTTTCGTTAGTTCAACGGGTTGAATTTTCGGGTTGAAATAAGTCGTTTTGGCATTTTCTACCGGTTCAATAAGCCTGATTCCCGCATCGCCACCTTTCATTTTGCCATTGGGTTCATCCACATATTTATTCACCGCCTGTACCGAATTCCAACCCGGCGACCAGTAGAACGGAACCAGTGACGCCGGCGGATTGGCATGACTTCCTTCCATAGTAAATACCAATGGAGAATCAACATCCGGTTGAATGCCGGTTTCGGTTACGGCAATATTCGCGTGCATGGACGTCCGACCGCTGTAACGCAAGGGTTGACGCGGAATTTTCTCGTTCAACATCCTGAAATCAGCATCCGAAAAGTAATTTTTCAATCCAACGAATGCCGGAATATCGGTGATGAGTGCCGAAGTAATATCGTCAAATTTCTTCCATTGAACCGATGGCGAATCAGTTTTAATCCGGATCATTTCTGCCAGCCAACGCCAGCTTTCCTTTACCTGATCTTTGTTCACAATGGTTTTGTAATATCGTTGCGCCCGGCCTTCGTTGTTCACCAACGTGCCTTCGGCTTCTGCAAATGTGGCTGCAGGAACCACAATATCCGCTTTCAAAGTCGTTTTGTTGGTCAGTTGATCCAGCACGATGACTTGTTTGCTCCGATTGAAAAGTTTATCTACCGATGTTGCGGCTGCCCTGCGGTACAGATCATTTTCCAACACGATTAGCGTATCAATTTCTACTTTTTCTGCCAATAATATCGCGTCGTCCAATACTTTTCCTTCCAGGTAAGCCAGTCCCATGCTGTTGCTTTCGGGCAAAACGAAGCTCAACATGCCTTTCTTTTCGGATGAATAAAGCGCAGTGGCAATGTTGCAAGCTGCCCGGATTACCTGTTCGTTGCCACAAGTAATCCCTGAAATTATCACCGGATTGTTGGCATTTTTCAATGTGAGGGCTATCTTTTCGGCCAGCGATTGTTGGTCTTTATCGGTAAGTTTAAAGGCAGGAGCCTCCGCATTTAGGGCAGACGCAATGGCAAATCCAAGTCCGGCAATGTCGGACAAATTTTCTCTGAAAGTGGTTTCGGCTAATTCATCCAATGAATCTTTAAACGGTGTGGCAATGAAGATCGGACTCTTCGCATCCTGCGCCACCTGCATTAACGGATGGGCGTTCCACGCGGGGATGCCCAGTTTCTCAGCCATTTCTTTACCCCGATTGCGCGAAGCTTCCCGAACGGCCAGTGCCATCATGGGGGCGGTGTTCACCAAATCTTCGCCGAGAATCAATACGGCATCGGCTTTTTCAATTTGCTTTAAAGAAGGCGTTGGAAGGCCGCTTTGCTGCAAAAAATTCAGGACTGTTTTGGTAAGATCGTATTCTTTTTTAGAGATTCCATGATAGAAATTATCACTTCCCACCAAAACCGACAACGCATAGTTGGCTTCGAGCGAAGCACGGGGAGAACCAATTCCAATCACTTTTTTATTAGCAGTAAAAGTATCTTTCAACGTTGAGAAAAGCATTTCATCATCAACTTCTGAACGATTTTCGGTTTTGCCGGATCGAATTTCCGCTTTGCGAATGCGTTTTTCGTCATTGACAAACTCGTAGCCAAACCGTCCGCGGTCACAGATAAAATAGCCGTTCACCTCACCGTTGTAGCGGCTCATAATCCGTCGCAACGAATCGTACCGTTCGCTGGCAATGATGTTGCAACCGAGGCTGCAGTGTGTGCAAACCGACGGTGCATTGGATAAATCCCACTTGCGGGTATAATGATTTTTCAGTGTTTTGTCGGTAAAAACCCCGGTCGGACACACTTCCGCCAGGTTTCCACTGAATTCGTTTTCGAGCGTTCCATCTTCCAACCGTCCAAAATACACATTGTTGCGCGACGCGAAAACATTCAGGTCTTTACCACCGGCATAATCGCGATAGAACCGCACGCAGCGGTAACATTCGATGCAACGGTTCATTTCGTGATGGATAAACGGTCCGAGATCTTGGTTTTTAAACGTCCGCTTTTTGAAATCAAAGCGGCGGTAATTGTGTCCGGTCATCACGGTCATGTCCTGCAAATGGCATTCGCCGCCTTCGTCGCAAACCGGGCAATCGTGCGGATGATTGGTCATCAATCCTTCAATAACAGTTGCCCGAAACTGTTTGGTTTCTTCATCGTTGGTAGAAATTATCAGCCCTTCAACCACCGGTTCCATGCACGACATCACGATTTTACCTTTTGTATCATCCGTATTCCTGAACTTCTTCACCGCGCAAAGCCGGCAAGCCCCCACCGAACCGAGTGCGGCATGAAAACAGAAGTGAGGGATGTCAAAACCAAGCGCAAGGCAGGTTTCCAGAAGATTTTTCTTCGGTTCCACTTCGTATTCTTTCCCGTCAATTAGAATTTTTATCATGATTTCCAGGGGCATTTTTTGTTGTTGATATGGCTAACAAAGTCATCGTGAAAATAGTTCAAGCCGCTTTGCAACGGCTCTGCAGCACCGGGAGCATGCGCGCAAAATGTGTTTCCGGGGCCCATATATTTGGTTTGTTGTTTCAAAATATCGAGATGTTCCATTCGTCCGTTGCCACTTTCGATGGCTTCCAAAATCTTTACCACCCACGGCAACCCTTCTCGGCAAGGCGTACAAAAACCACAACTCTCGAGCGCAAAGAATTTTTCGACATTATGCAGAAAAGCCACCGGGCAGGTTTTATCATCGAGAATAATCATCGTGCCGGTTCCCATTCTACTTCCCGCTGCGCCAACTGTACTAAAGTCCATTTTGACATCCAAATGCTCTTCAATCAGAAAATCGGTGGAAGCACCACCGGGCAATAATCCTCTGAAACCGTAACCTTCCAACATTCCTCCTGCATGATCTTCCAGAATCTCCCGAATGGTTGTTCCCAACGGCAATTCCCAAAGTCCGGGTTTCTTTACTTTTCCACTGACTCCGAATAGTTTTGTTCCGCCAGTTTCGGTCAGGCTCAAGCCTTTAAACCAATCGACACCATTTTCCACAATATGCGAAATCCAGCACAATGTTTCCACATTATTCACCACCGTAGGCTTGCCAAACAATCCGCTGATAGCGGGAAACGGCGGTTTGGTGCGGGGTATAGCACGTTTGCCTTCAAGCGAATTGAGCAACGCGGTTTCTTCGCCGCAAATATATCGTCCGGCACTCGAATGGACATTCATTTCCAAATTATAACCTGTTCCCAAAATATTTTTACCCAACAATCCGGCAGCATAGGCTTCGGCAATGGCTTTTCGCAGTTCGGCTTCCGCTTTTTTATAGGCCCAACGCAGAAAAATATAGGCCGTTTGCGCCTGAATGGCATAGGCCGCGATAATCATTCCGGCAATAAGCTGATGCGGATTTCCTTCGAGCAAATAGCGGTCCTTGAACGTGCCGGGCTCCATTTCGTCGGCATTGCAGACCAGGTATTTCGGTTCTTCTTTGTCCATAGGCACAAGACTCCATTTCACACCGGTCGGAAAACCCGCGCCGCCTCTTCCCAACAAATTGGAGGTCTTCACCAGGTTGGTGACTTCTGCGGGCGTCATTTCTTTCAATGCTTTCTGCACGCCGGCATAACCTCCCACCTGCTGATATTCTTTCAGAGTGAGTGGAGCTTTTTTCAGATCAATATGTCGAGTTAATGGCCTTTCCATCTTTAATTCATTTGTCTTTTATCTTTTATCTTGGCTCTTGATTCTGATATCTTCTATTTATAGTTTTCCAAAATCTTGTCTACTTCCCCAAAAGTCAGGTGATTAAAATGATCGTTGTTTATCATCATCGAAGGGGCATGGTCGCAATCGCCCAAACAGGAAACAGGAAGTAGAGTGTAACGATTGTCGGCTGTTGTTTGTCCGAAACCGATACCCAGCTTTTTCGAAATGTGTTCGTAAATGCTTTCGTATCCCATAATCATACAACTTATTCCGTCGCAAAGAAGAATCACATTTCGTCCGACAGGCTTGCGGTAAATACGACTGTAAAACGTGGCAACACCTTCCACATCTTCGTTGGACATGTGCAGGAATTGCGCAATATCTTTTACCGATTCATCCGAAACCCAACTGCGGTGATGCTGCACAATCTTCAAAGCATCAATGCAGGCCGCCGACGGATACGGATATTGTCCGATTTCCTTTTGAATCTCAGTTTTTTCTTCTTCTGATAACATAAGGTTATTTACTATTTTCTCATTTACTATTTACTACTAACTTCTTGATAAACTCTCAAAGGTCTTCGACTCTTTGAGGTTTACTACCGGCTATTAACTATAAACTACCGACTATCGATCTAAATCTGCCAATACAAAATCCATGGCTCCCAAAATGGCCAGCAAATCGGGAATCGTATATCCTTTGCTGATAAGCGGCAACATTTGCATATGTGGAAACGAAGGAGTCCGGATACGTGAACGGTATGATTGTGAACTGCCATCACTTATCAGGTAATATCCGTTACTTCCTTTGGCTGCTTCAATCGGTACCATGGCTTCTCCCGACGGAATCACCGGTCCCCACGATACACCCACAAAATGGTTAATCAACGTTTCAATATCCACCATGGTTTTATCTTTTCGGGGCGGAATAGCCAATGGATGATCGGATTTATACTCTCCTGCAGGCATATTATTAATGCATTGTTGAACAATCCGTAGACTTTGTCGCATTTCCTCCATACGAACCAATGCACGGTCGTAACAATCGCCATTTTTGCCAAGAGGAATTTCAAAATCAAAGTTCTCGAAACCCGAGTAAGGTCGTTTTTTACGGTAATCCCAGTCGTAACCGGTGGCTCGAAGTCCCGAACCGGTAATTCCCCAGTCGATAGCTTCTGCGGTAGTATAAACGCCAATGCCAACTGTACGTGCTTTGAAAATACGGTTTTTGATGATGCCGTTTTCAAATTCTTTAAGCCGTTTAGGGAAATAATCCACAAAGTTCTGAACCAGTTTTTCCCATCCATCCGGCAAATCATGCGCCACACCGCCAATGCGGAACCACGATGGATGCATTCGTCCACCGGTTATAGCTCCAACGATATCAAAAATTCGTTCACGATCATTGAACGCATAGAAAACCGGCGACATTTGACCCATGTCCTGTGCAAAAGTGCCCAACCAAACCAAATGGCTAGAGATTCGGAAAAGCTCGCTCATCATGATGCGAATCACATTCGCACGGTCGGGAACGGTGATTTCGGCCAGCTTTTCAACTGAAAGTAGATATGCCAGATTATTCATTACACCACCCAGATAATCAATGCGGTCGGTGTATGGAATGAATGTATGCCAGGTTTGGCGTTCGCCCATCTTTTCGGCGCCACGATGATGGAAACCAATATCGGGAATGATGTTGACGATATCTTCGCCGTGAAGTTGTAAGACAAGTCGTAAAAGTCCGTGCGTTCCGGGATGTTGCGGACCAACATTGAGAAACATAAAATCACTGTCGTCCGCCGAAGTCTCCAACCCATAATCTTCCGGTTTGAAAGTAAGTTCGGAATCTTCAGTGTCTCTCATTAGTTCCGTCAAAACAAACGGATCCTGTTCGGTAGCGCGGGCATAATGATCTTTCCGCAACGGATGACCGTCCCACGATTTGGGCATTAGAATGCGGGTCAGCCTTGGATGTCCATCGAATATTATGCCGAACATGTCAAACACTTCGCGTTCGTACCAGTTGGCCGATTCCCAAACGGAAGTTGCACTCGGAATATGGAGGTTGATTGTATTAAGCGCCACTTTCAGGCGAATGTCTTCGTTTCGATCAAAGGAGGTAAGGTGGTAAACTACAGTGAAATCACTTGCAGGTTGATTGTTGCGGTTTTTGCGGGTTCGCTCGTCAATAGCAGTCAGGTCGTAAAGTAAGTTGAAGGGAAGAATCATTTCTGATTTCAAGTAAGTTAGAACCGAAACCAGCTTGTTTTTGTCAATCCAGATGGTAACTGTGTCGTCAATGGTGGCTTGATTATACAAAATAACCTGATTTCCAAACCGCTCATTCAGTTCGGAAACCACGTTAATATCTGTTTTAAACAATCGATTTAATTCCTCAGTCATAACTCTTTTAATTCATAATTCATAATTCATAATTAATAAATCACAAATCATAATTCATAAATCCTCTCTAAATTTCATTCATTGGCCGGATATTTCCCATTTTACTTCTTTCTTCCTGCTTCAAATCACGATTGCTTGGTTTATCCAATCTGTGAACACCTTGCGGACCAATCATCCAACTCAAAGGCCGTTCTTCTTTTCCAATCGAATCACGGAGCAACAGTAATCCTTCCAGAAAGGCATCGGGGCGGGGAGGACAACCGGAAACATACACATCCACCGGTAAAATCTTATCAACACCCTGCACCACACTGTAAATGTCGTACATGCCGCCCGAATTGGCACACGAACCCATGGAAATGACCCATTTCGGAGCCATCATTTGTTCGTAAAGACGGAGAATGATGGGTGCCATTTTCATAAAGACCGTTCCGGCAATAATCATCACATCGGCTTCACGGGGAGTACTTCGGATAACTTCACCACCAAAGCGGGCAAGGTCATAACGACTTGTCAGCGAGGTGGCCATTTCCACAAAGCAGCACGAAAGACCGAATCCGAAAGGCCAGATCGAGTTTTTGCGTCCCCAGGCTACCATTTCATCCAGTTTGCCGAACAGCACCGTTTTGTAAAGGTTTTCGTCGGTCAATTCCTTTTCAATATCAAAGTTGCCTGCGCCGGGTTTTATCAGTTTATAGTTCATTTCAGTTTGTTTTTATATTTCAGAATCCGTTTGCCGTTTGGTCCGAAATCGAGCGCACCAATGCTCAGTTCATACACCAGCAGAACCATCAGGATGGCAATAAATATGACAATACCAATGTAACCGGGAAGTCCGGGCTCGCGAAAAGATACCGCCCAAAGCATAATAAAGGCTGCATCCAAATCGAAAATAACAAAGAACATGGCAATCAGGTAAAAGCTAGAAGAAAAGCGAAGACGCGCATCGCCGGTGGGCGGAATGCCGGATTCGTAAGGTTCATCTGTGGCTTTTTCGTGGTGACGTTCACCAAGAGCGTACGAAAGACCAATCATAATGCCGATGAGAGCAAAGACTATGATTGCAAAAGCTATAAAAGGCCAGATTGTATTGTTTTGTTCCAACATATCGCGTAATTTTTGTTGAATGAACGATCTATTTGCACTTTGTTAACTGAAACAAACTTTTTTGTGAAATTGTTTAAAAGTAGTTGCTATATAGAAAGCAAAGGTTATACAGCTATTCTCCTTTACGATTTATTTACCGGTTATTTATCCAAATATCTGATCGGAGTTTAAAATCAGGTCGACATATTGAGCTCTCTTGTAAATAAAAGGATTGCCCGTCAGTTTATTTTTCGACAGTTTGCCTCTGAAGTCATCCAAGCTGTTATAGTTTTTTGTTTCCATCCAGGTTTCCAGTTCATGTTTCATCTTCGAAATCTGTCCGAATCCGTTTTTATACAGCGTACTTACTACCTGAACACTTGTAGCACCCGACAAGAGCAGTTTAATTACATCGGCACCCGTGAATATTCCATGACTGCTGCATATTTCCGCCTGGATGTTTTCGAATAACAGGCCGGCCATTTTAAGCGATTTGCGGTAATCACCCGGATTACTGAAATTAAACGTTTTTACATGCTTCTCGGTCAGGATATCTATGTCAGGCTGAAAGAATGAATTGAATAACACGAATGTATTCACGCCGGTTTCATCCAGTTTTTTAATAAAATTCAATGAGTTTGTATAATCCGGGCTTAGTTTCACGCTGATGGGAATGGAAACGGTTTGTTTGATTTGCTTGACAATGTCGATTTGTTCGTTCTCAATGGCAATCGGATCTTTGTTGAAGTCACCAAGGTTTTGGTAAAAGTTTAGTTCAAGCCCATCCACACCGGTTTGTTCAATAAGTCGGGCATAATTAATCCATGTTTCCAGATTCACCGCGTTCAGGCTTGCAATCAGCGGTATGGAGACGCTTTCTTTGGCTTGCCGGAGCTTAAGCAGATGTTCTTCGGCTCCAATGTAATCCATATGGGGATGCAACGTGAGCATTTCGGCATGCAAGTCATTGAATTCATTCAGCTTTTCATCGAGTTGAAACTTCTCAAGTTGAATCTGCTCTTCGAATAAAGACTTGTAAACGATGGCAGCGGCTCCGTTTTCTTCGGCTTGTTTCATGTTATCTAAGTTTGATACCAGGTTAGAAGCACCTACAATAATGGGATTATCAATTTCGATTCCCATGAATTTTGTTTTGAGGTTTTTCATTGTACAGTTTATTAGATTAGATAATTCACAGTGTTCTTTATCCCCATCCAACGAAAATAAAGACTCTTTTGTTTTTAGACTTCAAATAATTCTCATATCAGATTGTATTAAAACGAATGAAATCAGGAAAAATCACATTGGAGTGAACGAATTCATTTTGAGAATGTTTCTACTGTATATTAAGTGAAACAATAAAACATCCCGTACTATGAATTATTACATGAGTAAAAAAATTAAAAGGAGTTTTGAGGAAGCCGTACAATTGGTTATCGAAGGACTCAAGGCAGAAGGTTTTGGAGTAGTGTCCGAAATAAATATGAATGAAAAGCTGAAAGAAAAGCTTGGAATTGATTTTCGGAAATATAAAATTCTGGGGGCGTGTAATCCATCATATGCCTATGAAGCTCTTTTGGAAGAGGATAAAATCGGGGTGATTTTACCTTGTAATGTTATTATTCAGGAACTTTCGGAAGGAGTAATTGAAGTTGCAGCAGTGAATCCTGTGGCATCCATGTCGTCCATTGATAACTCCAAACTAATGAAAATTGCGTTGAATGTTCAACATCAACTAAAGTCGGTTATTGATAAACTGAAATAAAAATCCGTTTTTTTAGTCATACAAATGCCGGCCGGTCATATTGATAAACAGTTCGTCCAGATTGCGGGCACCCTTGTACTTCTTCAACAGATTCGGTAGCGTACTATCCGCCAGAATAGTTCCCAAATCCATCATGATAATGCGGTCGCAAAGGAATTCGGCTTCGTCCATGTAGTGCGTGGTGAGAATGAGCGAAGTTTTCTTTTCATCTTTCAGATTCTTGAGTATGGCCCATATTCCGCGGCGGGCATGAGGGTCGAGGCCGGTGGTGGGCTCATCCAGAAGTAACACCGAAGGCTTGTTCAACAAAGAGATTCCCAACGCCAGTCGCTGACGTTGCCCGCCCGAGAGGTTGTTTACATACGCCTTTTTCTTTTCCTGCAGATCCACCAGTTCAATCACTTCATTCACCCGGTTCGTGCCCAGGTTATAAAAGCTGGCAAAGAGTTGCGTAGTTTCGAATACCGTGAGGCGGTCGATAAACTTCGTTTCCTGCAACGATAGTCCGATGAGGTTATGCAGTTCACTTTCATTCTTCTTCCAGCTTTTCCCGGCAATCTTAATGACACCGTCATCGGGCTGCTGCAACCCTTCAATCATCTCCACCAGCGTGGTTTTGCCCGCTCCGTTGGGACCCAGCAAAGCCACAAACTCACCGGGCTTAATGGCTAAATCAACCCCTTTGACGGCTTGTACTTCTTTAAATGACTTGATGACCCCCGTGACTTCTACAATAAACTCCATGGATTTTGAATTCTGATTTTATACTGTTTAGAACGCATTGAGGTGGGTTTTGTTCAAGACCTAAACCTGAAACGTGCCTGAATAATGGGGTTTAGATACCTGAATCATGGAATGATTGAGAAAGGAACAGCATATTACCACATAAGGGAACATATATTACCTTATAAGGAAAGATATATTGGTGTAACAGGGAAGACATATTGGAGCAATAGGAAAGATATATTGGAGTAGCATGTAAGATATATTGGTGTAGTGTGGAAAACATATTGGTGCAATAGGGAAGACATATTGGAGGAGTAGGGTAGATATATTGGAGTATTGGGGAAAACATATTGGTTGAATTGGGAAGATATATTGGAATAGTAGGGAAGGTATATTGCCAATTGTATTATATAATATTATAAACTTCCGATATAAGCCTAATTTAGATTTATTACAAATTACGTTAATATAAACCCTTTTTTAGTGCCTTTAGTAACACATAATTACATATAAAGACACACATATTAAAAAATAAATTAAAATATTATTCAAAATAATTTTGAAATTAAAAAAATGTCAATTATATTTGCAGCCTAAAGTTGTTAATATTATATATAAATAAGTTTCTGTTTTTTCTTAAACAATATTTCTAACTATTAAAAAAAGTCACGATGAACATTAATCAACAATCAAAATTGAAGATGTACCTCACGGTACGAATCTTTCTGCTTGCAAGTCCGGCTATTACAGCCAAACTTCCGAACTTTTCTGAGTTTTTAACCGCATTGGATGCAGCTATTTTGCAAATCCAATCCAGTAGCGAACAACAGCAATTCAACACCAAAGGGCTGACGGATAACAAATCGCAATTGCGTGAAGCACTGATAACCCTTACGGTGGATGCTTCGGCCAAGATACAGGCGTATGCCAAATATACCCGCGATACGGTGCTTCTGGCAGAAACTAAATTCACCAAAAGCGGTTTGAAAGACGTACCATCGCTCGATCTGGTAGATATTACACGAGGACTTTATAGCAGGATTGATGCGAATCTGGCTAATCTGACTGTCTACAACCTGGATACTGAATCTCAGATTGCATATAAGACAGCAATTGATGCTTACGCTGAATCTATCCCTAAAACACGTCAGAGCCAGTTGAAAAGCAAGGAAACTACCCTGCTCGAAACACAGGCATTTGCCACAGCCGACGAAGCATTGAGTAATATCGATATGTTGGTGGAAATGTTGAAACTGACCGAACCTAATTTCTATGCCGGATACCGGAATGCACGCAAAATAGTGGAACAAGGCGCAGGAAGCCTCCAAGTGCAGGGTACCGTTAGCGAAGCGGAAACCCAAAAACCAATCCCGGGAGCTATGCTTACCTTCTGCCTGACGGGTCAAACCTGTGTGGCCATTGAAAAAGAAACAGCTGCCAAAGGTGGTTTTATGATTAAAAGCCTGCCCGAAGGCATCTATGATATAAACATAACCAAAGTTGGATTCCAACCCAAAACCATTACCACCACCGTAAGATGGGACGAATTATGCAACGTGGAAGTTGAGTTGGAAAAAGTATAAAAGAATAAGGTTTTTGCTATGTTCACTTGCCTGAGATTCCTCCGATGACCTTCGGGTTATCGGGGGAATTGTTTTAAATCCATACAGTATAAAGATATACGGAGAATAAATTAGGTTAATTAAAGAATAGTATTTATCTTTGGAGCAAATAAGAAACAAAATATACTTTATAGCTTAAACAGGAGCACTCAGGTGATTAAATATTGATGTTAGCTACAAGTGTGGAAAAATGAATATTAGATTGTAAATATAAAATTGCAAGAATGAAAATGAAGAAAACAATACCTCTGACTTTAAGGAGAGCTATAGAAGAAGTCGCAGTGAATTATAAAAACTTGTTTACAATTGAGTCTAATGAAAGTTCATTAGTCATTTTCAAAGACAAAGATAAAGACAGCGACTTCTATTTTAATGTAATCAAAGCTAATACAGAAACAAATAATCAACGATCATATCTTGTCGAACACAAACCGATTAATGAAGACTCGCTTTCCATAAACAAAGTAAATATGTCAGTTAATTCAATTAAAGTGTATCTTACCGCCTGGTTGAAATTAATTCAAGAAATAAATAAAGAAAGTCCAATTTTCGATGACCCAATTGTTCAATCATATTATGATGAGTTGGAGTCTGAATTTGAAATCATTGATGAAGATGCTGATGTGAATGCTTACTCTATAAATCAACAAAGAAAGATTATTGCATTTCTATCTCATATAACATTGACACTTCAAGCATATGAAGATGAAAAAGGTTGCAATGATGACGAAATTAAAGAAATAACTGACTTAGTTGAAGACGCCAAAGAAACAATTTCAAAAAGCACTAAAAGAGAGGTGTTTAATAAAATCAGAAAAGTTGTAGCGAAAACTTTTAAAATAGGATTTGAAATAGGCGAAAAATTGCTTATTGAATTCTCTACAGAACTTGCAAAGAAAATGATAATTGGAAGTTAAATGAATTAAATGCCTATCACATAACATATTTGTCATTTAGCAGAAGTTTATGTGTAACATGAATTTACAGCTTTTCCCTATGACCTAAAATGCAGAAAACATTAAATATAAATTAACGCTTATGAAAAACATTTTAACTTTCGATGAGTACGTTTCACGTATAAAACAATTAATGGGTATTAAAACTTCTCAGAAGACATATCTAATTAAAATAACAATTTTAGGCAGTGATTCATTATTGGAGCATGAGTGCTTGACAACGTTTAAAAATTCAACTAATAAATACTTATATCACGCTGAAAAATCCAATCCTCCTGTTAGAGCTCATTATCATATTTATCCATCTAATGGGAAAAATGAGATTTATGCTGTAAACGTAGTAGATGGGACAGCACATCATAAAAGAAACAGAGGATATATTGTGCCGAAAAAGGAAGCAGACGAGTTGAAAGCGCTTGGTGTTGCAATTAAAGATAATAGAATAATTGAGTTTTTAGATTTTTTAGAAACTGAGCAACGACAATTACTAAACGAATCAATTAAGCCTTCAAATGAGTTCATTTATTTGATGATTTCCGAGTAAAACCTGTGCTTAACTAAAAACACAGCTACCGCGTGATTGTTTTGCGTGGTACTTTGTTATATGAGAAGATAATCAAGCCACTCGATAGAATTCGTGCGGTGGCAAGGGAAAAAAGATGCAATATAGGAATTTAAAGGTAAATTGAGGAATGACAAAAAGAATTAGTATTTTTGCAAAATAAACATACTGAATATGAGCAGAATTAGAATAAAAAACTTCGGACCTATAAAAGAAGGAAATACCGAAAATAATGGTTGGATAGACATTAAGAAAGTTACTGTGTTTATTGGTAATCAGGGGAGTGGTAAAAGTACGGTGGCAAAACTTATATCTACCTTTTCGTGGATTGAAAAAGCTATTTACAGGGGAGATTTAGATAAAAGCTTGTCACGTCAAGAAATTGAAGAATTTATAAGTTTTCAAAGAATTCAACATTACTTAAAACCTGATACATTAATAGAATATGAGGGTGACATGTTGAAAATAAGATTTTCATCTAATATTACTCCCCATTTTGAGAAACAAAACAAAAAAAATCCTCTGGTTCCACAGATTATTTATATACCAGCCGAACGTAATTTTCTATCAACAATAAAAAATCCTTATGCAATAAAAGGATTACCAGATACTTTGCAATCATTTGCTATTGAATATAAAAATAGTCAGTTGAAGTATGCAAATCGAATGATTTCACTTCCGATTGGAGATGTAAAATATAAATACAATGAAGGAAATGATACATCTTTACTTTATGGTAAAGACTATGAATTAAGTCTTATAGAAGCTGCAAGTGGGTATCAGTCATTTGTACCTATGTATATGGTTACCGGATTTCTAATAGATCAGATTGTAAATAAGACTGAAAAGCTAGATGTTAATCAAGAAGTACGAAAAGCTAAAGAAAAGGACAAGATTTTGAATGATTCTTCACTCACAAATGATGAGAAAATGAATATTGTAAAAGATATAGATTCAAAATATATAAACTCATTTTTATTAAATATAGTTGAAGAGCCGGAACTGAATCTTTTCCCTGTTTCACAGTGGGAAATGCTGAAAAGTTTGTTGAGTTACAATAATCAAATCAAGGAAAACACTCTCATAATAACTACTCACAGCCCATATATCATTAATTATCTAACGCTTACAATTGAAGCAAATAATTTAAAGAAAAAAATCAATACTCAGCAACTTCAAGATAAACTTAATAAAATTGTACCTTCAAACGTTACTTTTGAAGCTAAAGATTTGGTTATTTATGAATTGAATGAAAGAACTGGAAAAATTAAGCGTCTTCACGATTATAACGGTTTACCATCTGATGAAAACTATCTGAATCAGAATCTTGCCCATACAAATGATTTATTTTCTCAACTTCTAGATATTGAAGATTTATGCCAATAGATTTTTTTATATCTCCTTGTTTAAAGGTAGATGGGAATTGCAAGAAAGAAGGTATAGTGTGTAAGAAGACTACTAATGTGAGAAGATTTGGCGTAAGTGATGCAAATTCTAACAATAGGCTACCAGCATTTATTGATACTGAAAATGAGGAGGTTTGGGATTTAATTGTTGAAAATCCATCTTTAAAAGAGATTACATTTAAGGCAGTAGATTACTGCGTAGATATCTTCCGCGATAATTTGACAGTAGCAAATCAAGAACAGCTTATTAAACGCTGTGAAGGTTTTCTAAATTATGATGATAAGATAGTTTTTTTGGAAATAAAGAATCGGGGTACTGGCAGATGGCTTATAGATGCTCGTGAGAAATTTCAAGAAACAATAACAAAATTCAAAGAAACATATCCTGAAAATAGATTTTCAATTGAGAAGCCAATAGTTGCGAATAAAAAATTCGTTAGAACGCATCAAAATGAAATGGTTCAAAGAAGAATATTAAAAAATGCCATAGGAATTGACTTTGTTGTGTCTAATATATTATCAATAGCATAAATATTTGTAGATTATAATTTAGATTCTTAGTGCCTCCCAATCTCCCGCGCGATTGCATCGTGTGGGAAAAGAAAATAAAGGAAATAGGATCATGTTATTGTTTTACTGAGATAAAGAACCAAAAACCCGCTGCAAGTCAAACTTACAGCGGGTTTTCTATATCGATAGAGCAGGGGTCTTACATTCCGAAGCTCAGTAAACTGATTTGGTTGTAAATGGTGCTTACCAGTCCGACGATTAAAATACCGGCGGTACAGATAATCAGACTTAGTTTTACAGGGAAATCGCTTTTAATGTTTTCGATTGGATTTTCGCTTTTGTTTAGGAACATGGCTTTGATAACCAACAGGTAGTAATACAACGATATGATGGTGTTCAGCAAAGCGATAAATACCAGCACATATTGTCCCTGCGCGGCTGCAGCCGAGAACACGAAGAACTTGCTGAAGAATCCGGCGAATGGCGGAATACCTGCCAATGAGAACAAGGCCAACATCATCACAAAGCTTAACCGTGGATTGGTTTGATACAATCCGTTGTAATCGTCCATTTGTACTTTACCGGTACGTTCCTCGATAACCGAAAGAACACCGAACGCAGCAAGGTTAGAGAACATATATACCAACACGTAGTAAACCAGCGAAGCCATACCCATCTGTGTTCCGCTGATGATAGCCAACAGAATATATCCGGCCTGCGAAATAGACGAGAAGGCGAGGAAACGTTTCAGGTTTTTCTGGCGAACGGCAAACACGTTGGCAACGGTAATACTGACCACAGCCAGTCCAAACATAATTGGTTGCCATTGGTGAACAAGGTTACCGAATACTTTAATAAGCAGGGTGAAGAGTACAAATACCGCCGAACCTTTGGAGATAACCGAAAGATACGAAGTAATGTTTGTCTGGGCACCTTCGTACACATCGGGAGTCCACAAGTGGAAAGGTACCAACGATATTTTGAAGAACAAACCCACGGCAAAGAATACGAATGCCATGATTTGAAGCGGTGTTCCGGTAATAAGTGTAGCTAAGTCAGAGAAATAAAGCGTTCCGGTAGAACCGTAGATTAACGACATACCGAATACCGAAATACTGGAAGCAAACACAGCCGAAAGAATGTATTTGGCACCGGCTTCGGCCGACTTGCGGTTGTATTTATCAAAAGCAACCAATGTAGCCATAGGAATTGAAGCAGTTTCGAGTCCGATAAAGAACATCAGGAAGTTGCCCGACGAAATCATGAAGTACATTCCCAACAAAGTTGAAAGAGTCAGGAAGTAGAATTCGCCGCGTTTAATGCGGTTGGCATCTTCATTGAGGAATTTATGCGCCTGCAGAAACACTATAATTGTTCCGATATTCAAAATGCTTTTTACGTAAGTCTGAATAGGTACGTACTGAAACATGCCACCGCCAACTTCAAATGCATCGCGTGGCATGCAATTGAGTATGGTATGAACTGTCAGAAGTACGAGCGCCACCGGTTGGAAATACTTCAGGGCCTTTTCTCCGGCAAATATATCGTAAATCAAAAGGAAAACCATCACTGCTAACAGTGAAAACTCTTCGTGCATTTGTAAAAAACTACTATAATCCATATTATATTTGTTTGTCTAATCTATATACTATTAATTCACTGACAACTATAAACTGTCAACTATAAACTATTTAATCAATTGTCCGATAACCGGAAGAACGCTGTGGTGAATCATATCTGAAGCCCAGTAAGGTGCCGAACCGAGTGCGAACATAAAGAACAGCAACGTAACCACAGAGATTCTTTCGTACCAGGTAGCATCGGTCAGGTGTTCGTGGTGCGGATCCTGCATTTTTCCCAATAAGAATTTTCCAACCATACGTAAAATGTATACGGCTGTAATCACAATCGAGCTACAAGCCAGAATGGTCAGTACGCGGTGAAACATATCAACATGTTGGAAAGCTCCCACAAAGATGGTCATTTCAGCAACAAAGCCGCTTAAGCTTGGTAAACCGAGTGAACCTAACCCTGCAATCACAAAACATACACCCAAAAATGGAATTACTTTCATTAAACCACCCATTTCGGTAATCAGACGGGTATGAGTTCGTCCGTAAATCATTCCGATTAAGGCAAAGAAGAGAGCCGTTGTCAAACCGTGAGAAATCATTTGAAGGATAGCACCTGTTGCAGCTGTTTCGTTCATCATCAGAATGGCAAAAAGTACCAATCCGCAATGACTCACTGAAGAATATGCATTGATATATTTCAAATCGGTTTGGTGAATGGCAGCAAATGCACCATACACTACGCTGATACCGGTCAGAATTAAGAATATCCAGGCCAGTTCATGTGCAGCCTGTGGCATTAAATACATGGCAACACGGAAACATCCGTAACCTCCCAGTTTCATCAATACACCGGCATGTAACATCGATACGGCAGTAGGAGCGGAGGCATGACCATCAGGCGACCATGTGTGGAAAGGAAACATAGCACCCAACACCCCAAAACCGGTAAAGGTAAGCGGGAAGAAATAGTACTGCATTTCAATCGGTATTTTCATTTTGGCAATTTCCAGGATATTCATGCTGGTGGCACCCGAGGTATAATAGATTCCTAAGATTCCAACCAGTAAAAGTGCCGAACCACCCATCAACATCAGGGTCAGTTTCATGGCAGCGTATTCTTTTTTTCCTGTTCCCCAGATACCAATGAGCAAATACATAGGAATCAAAGCGATTTCGTAGTACATAAACATGGTAAACAAGTCGGTGGAAATAAAGAACCCGTAAACTCCTGAAGATAATAAACAGAACCACAGGAAGAATTCTTTCGTTAGTGGTTCAATTTTCCACGATGCAAAAACGCCGGTGAAAACTATGATGGAAGTCAGAACAAGCATAACTACCGATATTCCATCCACTCCAACCGAATAATGTATGTTGAAAGGTGCATACCAAACAGTGTCAGCCGTAAAAATCATGGTTGCCACATTGCCTGCAGCCCGTTCAGTGAAATAGAAATAAGTCAGTACGGCAGATAATATCATTAAAAGTGATGCGCCAACAGTCATGAAAAACAGTAACTGTCTGCGGCTGTTCGAAAGGAACAAACCCAACATCATTAATACCGGAATGAGAACGAATATAGATAGAAAGTTCATATCTGAATGTTTATAAAACGTTGAACTGTTGAATTATTATATAAAAAGTACCAGTAAAGTAATGATTAATGTTCCCAACAGAAATACGTAGGCATATTGTTGTACCTGTCCCGATTGGAAGCCTTTAATTTTTACAGAAACCCATTGAGTTGTATTGGCAAATCCATCCATGGTAGCGTCAATTACGTGACGGTCGAACCATGCCAATGGTCTTGATATGCTATTGAAGACAATTTTTTTAGTAATAAACAAGTACACTTCATCTAAATAAAAACGGTTGCTGGCACCTTTGTACAATCCTGAGAATGTTTTAGCCAGTTTGTCCGGTGTTGCAGTCGGTTTAAGATACATGATTGTTGCAAAAATAATTGAAACAGATGCTACCACTACGCTCATAATTGCAACGGTCATATTTATATGAATCTCATAATCTGCACCGGTACTACTTACAAATTCTCCGAAAGGAATAAATCCGGCAACACAGGTAACAGCAGCAAGAAAAACTAAAGGGAAAGCCATGGCAAAAGGCGATTCGTGTGGAGTATGTCCATGTCCGTGGTCATCGTGACCGTGAGCTGCAGCTTTAATCGTATAATCTTTACCCCAGAAAATGCTGTAGTATAATCGGAACATATAAAATGCAGTCAATGCAGCTACGAAAGTCATGATACCGCCAATGTATGGGCTGAATTCGTAACTTGCCGAAAGAATTTCGTCTTTACTAAAGAATCCCGAGAATGGGGGAATACCTGCAATAGCCAAACAAGCAATCAGGAATGTCCAGTTTGTGATAGGCATATATTTGCGAAGTCCGCCCATGTCTTTTATTTCGTTGCTGTGAACAGCGTGAATAACCGAACCGGCTCCTAAGAACAACAATGCTTTAAACATAGCGTGAGTAAACAAGTGGAACATAGAAGCCATGTAACCTGTTCCTTCATGTGCTTCATAACCCGAAACTCCGAGAGCCACCATCATGAAAGCAATCTGAGAAATGGTTGAGAAAGCGAGTACACGTTTAATATCTGTCTGAACACAAGCGATAACGGCAGCAAACAACGCTGTGAATGCACCAATATAAGCTACTCCATGTAAAACTTCAGGAGTTTGGAAATAATAAACAGGGAAGAAACGGGCAACCAGAAATACACCGGCAACAACCATGGTTGCAGCGTGAATCAAGGCTGAAACCGGAGTCGGACCTTCCATCGCATCCGGTAACCAGATTTGCAACGGGAACATAGCCGATTTACCTGCACCACCGATAAAGATTCCGGCCATTGCCCAGCTAATAACTCCAAAGCCCATAAAGGTTGCACCTGCACTTCCGGCAAATACGGTGGCGTGCTCGGCAGTTAATAACCCGAAGTCAAATGTTTTAGTGTAGAATGAAAGTATAAGGATACCGATCAGGAAGAACAAGTCGGCAAAACGAGTTACGATAAATGCCTTTTTGGCAGCAGCCACTGCAGAAGGTTTTGTATAATAAAATCCGATTAACAGGAATGAAGATACACCCACTAATTCCCAGAAAATATACATTTGGAAGATATTGGTAGCAACTACCAGTCCCAACATGGAAAACGTAAACAGCGAAAGGAAAGCATAATAGCGTTGAAAACCTTTTTCACCGCTCATATAGCTTAAACTATAGATGTTTACCATAAATGATACGGTAGTAATAACCACCAGCATCATCACCGAGATAGGATCGAGTAAAATGCCTAAATCAATATGAAGGAATTCGGTAAAACGAACCCATTCGATATTCATGGCAACCACTTTTTCGTAAACACCGTTTATTTTGGCGGTTGTAAAATATTCCCAGGCTGTGTAATAAGATAGAGCCGTGATGATACCTAAAACAACAGTTCCTATTGTTCCGGCCACTTTGGGTTTCCACTTTGAATCAACCAGTCCCAGTACAATGAAACTAAGGAGCGGAAGTACTAAAATCAATAATGTATATTGCATATTCTATAAATTGTAAATTATGAATTATTAATTATGAATTAATAAAACTATTCTTTCATTTGGTCTAAGTTTCCAACTTCGACGCTTGTCAGGTTGCGATAAATGTTGATAATAATCGCAATGGCAACAGCTGTTTCACAAGCTGCAATGGCAATGGTAAATAAAGCAAAGTAGAAACCTTCCAAATGTCCCGGATAAAGGTAGCGGTTGAACACCACAAAGTTGATATCGGCAGCATTGAGCATAAGTTCTATGGAAATCAGAATCATCAGCATGCTTTTGCGTGACAAAAAACCATATATTCCGGCAAAGAACATAATTAAACTTACGCCTAAGTAAAGTTCCATTGGGATTTGCCCTGCTAAAATGTTATTTAAAATATCCATAATAATTATTTATAAGCCCCTAAATCCCCTAAAGGGGACTTTAAGACCAAATTTAGTTGTAACTTTTAATCTTAAAATGCAATTATATAGTTTGTGTTACGTCCCTCTTTAAGTCCCCTTTAGGGGATTTAGGGGCCTATTTACCGTTTTCTTGCAATCATAATAGCACCCACAATACAAGCCAGCAACAGAATACTGATTGTTTCGAAAGGTAATAAATACTGGTATTTATCGGTTCCCATCATGGTGTGACCCAATTGTTGAGGAGTGATATCGGCCTGAACAGCTAATTCAGAAACTTTTTTCACGTTATAATAAATAATGTGAGCACAAAAAGCCAAACCGACTAAAGCAGTTGTACCTGCAGCTACACGACGAACCGCTAATTCTGTCTTTACGTTTTCACCCGGACGGTTAGTCAACAGAATGGCGAAAATAAACAATACCATTACTCCACCGGCATATACAGCAATTTGTACTGCGAAAAGGTAGTTGTAACCCAACAACAGGTATAAACCGGCTGTGGCCAATAATACAAACAACAGATAGGTAGCCGAGCGGATGATTTGTTTCGCTGTTACTGCAAGAATCGAGAAGATGGCTATGATTGCCGCTAATACGAAAAATATAATTTGTTGTGCCATAAATTTAGTTTACAGTTTATAGTTTATAGTTGACAGGGTTGTTTGTTAGTCAACTCAACAGTCTT
>Ga0302215_10000939_pt1 | contig 21144 bp, 16 predicted proteins | sample II_Fen_N3_1_FD_194580 | JGI IMG/M metagenome (GOLD analysis project Ga0302215, IMG submission 194580) | Peat permafrost microbial communities from Stordalen Mire near Abisko, Sweden - II_Fen_N3_1 | ecosystem: Environmental > Terrestrial > Soil > Wetlands > Permafrost | place: Sweden: Abisko... | reverse complement strand
CATAAGCAAATACTGAAAGTTTACCAAAGCTTATTCCACCTTCTAAATTCAAGTCAGAATTAAAAGGATTGTCAGCATTTTTGAAATTCCATTTAGAAGTAAAAGGATATGTTTGATAAGGATTTCCTTTGATATATGTTGTTTCTTTAAATCCAAAGAAACCAGGTCCTCCATCTTGTAATTTAAAATCTTTCTTATCGTATGTCTGTAAGTTGATACTGCTTCCTAGTCCTATTCTGAAATAAGGTTTCCCGGAATGTTCTTTAGATACGATATTTACGTTTGCACCTCCGAAATCACCAAGAAACTTTGGGTTGTAGACTTTGTCCAGAGAGATATATTCAACCATTGAAGTTTTGAAAATTTCAAGATTGATGTTTTTAAATTCAGGATCTTCAGAAGGAATGGTTAAACCATTAAGAGTTGTACCATTGTATCTGTCTCCCAATCCTCTTACAAATATCTGTCCGCTACCTTCTTGCTTTTGTGTTCCTGTAGCCTTGGTAACAGCTGTTGCAGCATCACCAACACCTTGTTTGGCAAGCTGTACAGATCCCACTCTTTCAATAACTTCTACAGATTTTTTCTGCATATTGATAAGGTTGGCTTCAGTTCCCTTTTTTGTTGATCCTTTTATAACAACACCTTCAATTTTTTTCTCGTTCTTTATGGTGTCGTTTTTTTCTTGAGCGTAAAATAAAGTTCCGGATGTTGTAAGGAACAAAACAGCGATACTTAGTTTTCTAAAATTCATTTCTTTTTTACTAATTACTTTCGGTGCAAAGGAATGAAACAAAAGGGCTGGAAATGGTTTAGTTAATTTTAAATATTTCTTAACTAAACATTACGAAATACGCTTTAATATTAAGTTTATGTGAATGAAAATTTATTATCAACCATGTTGCTCAAATTTTGTTAACTTTGAAATGTAAAAAATGAAAATGAACCAAAAAAAGATTCTATTAATTGATGATGAACTGGATATTCTCGAAATTCTTTCATACAATTTAGAAAAAGAAGGCTATGACGTTACCACCGCCACAAACGGAAACGAAGGTATAGAAAAAGCCAAAGAGATTATCCCGGATCTTATCTTATTAGATGTCATGATGCCAGAAAAAGATGGTATCGAAACTTGCCAGGAACTTCGTAAAATAAAAGAGCTTCAAAAAAGTTTGATCGTTTTCCTTTCTGCAAGAAGTGAGGAGTTTTCTCAGTTGGCTGGTTTTCAGGCAGGTGCCAATGATTATATTGTGAAGCTTATCAAACCAAAAATTTTGATTTCGAAAGTAAATGCTTTATTACAATTGACTTCTCAGGTTTCTGATAATGCAAAACTAATTGAAGTTGGAGATCTTGTAATAGATAAGGACAACTTCAGAGTTTCAAAAAGCGGACAACAGTTTTTACTTCCAAAGAAAGAATTTGATCTTTTGTATCTTTTAGCTTCAAACACCGAAAAAGTATTCAAAAGAGAAGAAATTTTAGAGAGAGTTTGGGGAAATGATGTGATTGTAGGAGAAAGAACAATCGACGTACACATCAGAAGATTGAGAGAAAAATTAGGAATCAATACCATTCAGACTTTAAAAGGAATAGGATATAAACTTATTGTTTAATTCAAAAATCTTATCTTTACTTATAACCCCTTAAATATTTGTAAAATTGAAATTTTACAGACTTAGCTTCATTTCATCATGTCTTTTGACGTTGGTGATGTTAGTTTTGGTCATCATTTTTGATGCCCTCAACGAAAAGTATGATCAAAACTCATTTTTCAAAATAGGTTTTTTCATCTGCGTAATTGTCATGTTCATTGTTAATTATGTAGTTCTCGAATTGCTTTTCAGTTATTACGCCAAAAAGCAGGTACGAAATATTTCCAAAATTTTGCCGGAAGAAATTGTCTATGACAATCAGGAAAATATCACTTTAAAAGAATTAGGAGAAAGATTCTCCGATTTTAATCAGCAAAAAGTCACCGAGATGGAAGTGATGAAAAAAATGGAAAGTTATCGTAAAGAATACATCGGAAATGTATCTCACGAGCTTAAAACTCCGCTTTTTTCAATTCAGGGATATGTAGAGACATTGAGCGAAGGTGGAGTGGAAAATCTGAACATCAGAGACAAATACCTTGAAAGAATTGGTATTTCAGTTGAAAGATTGATTGCGATCGTCAATGATTTGGATATGATCAACAGGTTAGAAGCTGGGGAAATAGATGTTACGGTTTCAAAATTTGATGTCAATATTCTCATTAAAGAAATTTTCGACCTTCTTGATCTAGAAGCTGAGAAAAACAACACCGTTTTACAGTTACAGACTTTACACAGCCAGATCTTTGTAGAAGCAGATAAACAGAAGATTTCGCAGGTTTTTATTAATCTTATCTCAAACGCAATACATTATGCCAACCGACAGGAGGCAAAAGTAGTCGTGAAGACGAGTGTTCTCAGAAATAAAGTCCTTATTGAGGTTATCGACAACGGAATGGGAATCAAAGAAGAACTTCTCCCAAGAATTTTCGAGCGTTTTTACCGGGTAGAAACCAGCCGAAGCAGAAGACAAGGCGGTTCTGGTCTTGGTCTTGCCATCGTAAAGCATATACTAGAGGCTCATAACGAAAACATTACAGTAGAAAGTGTGTATCTTGAAGGTACTAAATTTAGCTTCATGCTCGAAAAGAGTAAATAAGGCGGCTGAAATGTAAGCAAAAAAAAATTCTAAAAAATTATTAAATATTCTTTTCTAAAATCTCATTTATTATATATTTGCATCAGAAATTGATCAATTAAATTAAGGCAAAAATAGAAATTGGAATAGTGGTATGGTATACAAAATCCGTGTAATATTAGATACAAAAGAAGATATTTTCCGTGATGTTGAGATTAAAGGAAAACAAACACTCTGGAATCTTCATTTAGGAATCAAAAGTGCTTTCAACCTTAGTGGTGATGAGCTTTCTACTTTTAATCTCCTCGAAGAAGATGGTACCATTGTGAAAAGTGTTCCTTTGGAAGATATGAGTGATGAAGGGGATGGCGAAATAATGTCAGACGTTTACATCGATGAAGCATTCGAAACAGCTGGTGACAAAGCGCAGTTCCAGTATGGTTTATTAGATTTGTGGGAATTTTTCTGCGAACTTGTAGAAGTAATTGATGAGACTAAAGGCGTAAATTATCCGATCACGGTATACAGATTCGGAAATGCTCCTCTGAAAGCTCCAAGCAAAAGCGGAAGCGGTTCTGGTTCGAAAAACAAAAAATCAGTAATGCCATTGATGGATGATGATTTTGGTTTTGAAGACGATTTCGGCGGAGGCAGCAATTTTGTAGACGAAGATGATGACAGCTTTGATGATGATGAAGACGACGATTACAACGATGACGTTTTCGATGATGAAGACGACAGCGAAGACGATAGAATCTAAAAAAAATATAACCCTGAACTTTCAAAGTTCAGGGTTTTTTATTGAAAAAGAATTAATTAAATTTATTACTAAATACTAAATACTAAATACTAAATACTAAATACTAATTGATTTGCTAATTAACTGTATTTAATAGACTTCACAGGAGAAATTTTACTAATCAGATAACTCGGAATGATCAATGCCAATCCCGAAATCAGTAAAATTCCGGCAGAGATCGAAAGAATTACCACAGGATTTAGATCTACAGGAACGGTGCTTACATAGTAGTTTTCCGGGTTTAATTTAATGATTCCAAAAAACTTCTGAATTAATAAAAGTCCCAAACCGATCGCATTTCCATAAAGCAATCCCGGAACCATAATAATTAAGGTATAATTGATAAACGTAGCACGAATCTGAGCGTTGGTTGCACCCAAAGTTTTCAGTAAGCCGATAGAGTTTGTTCTTTCGATAATCAAAATAAGAAGAACCATGATGATGTTGATGATCACCACGATAAGCATAATGGAAATGATTAAAGCTATATTGACATCAAAAATACTGATCCAGTCATTGATCTGTGGGAATTTATCCGTCGCTTTTTCAGCATAATTTTTATAACCGATCAGTTTCTCAACTTCTGGAAAATCTTTGTCGATGTCATCTACATTTTTAAAGAAAATATCAATTCCGCCGATGTCTTCCGGAGTCATATCCTGAATTTTTCTTACATGATTCACATCACCGATCACAAACTGGTCGTCAATCATTTTAATATCAGTCTTATAAATTCCAACTACCTGAAATTTTCTGTAAATCTGCTTCTGATCTTCCTTTGCAAAGACCGTTACAATGCTGTCGTTGACTTTTAAATGAAGGTCATTGGCTATTTTTTCCGAAATGGTAACCCCATTGTTGTAGCCATCTTCGGTAATTTGAGGTGTTTTACCGGCAATCAGGAATTTTTTAAATCTTAAACTATCAAAATCTTTTCCTACACCTTTGAAGATAATTCCTGCAAAACTATGTTCGTTACGCATGATTCCTGTTACCATTGCGTATTTCTGTACACTTTCGACGTCGTCGAGTGCTTTCAGTTTTTTAATATCGAGTCCCTGATTATCTAGAACGGATGTGTTGTAAGAGGAATTTGAGCGGGTAGATTTTACAGTAATGTGTCCGCTGAAATCTGCCAGTCTTTCTTTGATTGCTTTTTTTGAACCAAAACCTGTGGAAACGGTAATTAAAGAAACAATAATTCCCAAAGCAACAGATAGTCTGCCAATGAAGATGATCACCCGAGAAAGGTTATTTTTGTTATCTTTGGAAAACGCTATTTTTCTGGAGAAATATAATGGAAATTTCAAGCTTATGAATTTAGATTTCAAAATTAAAACTTTAGTTCTTATTTGCCTAATTTTTTTAGGAGTATTCAGCCCATATTATTCTCAGACTCAAGATCAGGAATATTTTAAAACCGGAGCAGACCAACCTGAATTGTATTTACCATTATTGAAAGGTAAAACCATAGGAATTGTGACGAATCAGACAGGTTTAATGAAAGATAAAACTCATGTAGTTGATTATTTAGTAAAAAACGGAATCAAAATCAAAACAATTTTTGCTCCCGAACATGGGTTCAGAGGTGATGCAGATGCAGGCGAAAAAGTAAAAAATGGAGTAGATGTGAAAACAGGAATTCCTATCATTTCTCTTTACGGAGCCAATAAAAAACCAAAACCTGAACAGTTAAAAGGTTTGGATGTTGTCTTGTTTGATATTCAGGATGTTGGAGTGAGATTTTACACCTATATCTCTACTTTGACGTATTTAATGGAAGCCGGTGCAGAAAATAATGTTGAGATTTTAGTTTTAGACAGACCCAATCCGCATGACGGATATATTGACGGACCGGTTTTAAAGAAAAAATGGGAAAGTTTTGTCGGAATGCATGAAGTTCCCGTTGTTTATGGTTTAACGATTGGTGAATATGGGAAAATGGTGAATGGTGAAAAGTGGCTAAAAAATGGAGTACAGGCGAACTATACGGTAATCCTGATGCAGAAATATCATAAGCTGAAACGCTATGCTATTTTAGATAAGCCCTCTCCTAATCTGCCGAATGACCAATCGATCAATCTGTACCCGAGTTTATGTTTCTTCGAAGGAACACAGGTTTCTGTGGGTAGAGGAACAGATCTTCCGTTTCAGGTTTACGGGTCGCCTTGGACGACCAGTTTACCCTATCAATTTACGCCAAAGCCGAATTTCGGAGCAAAAGATCCTTTCCTGAACGGTAAATTATGTTACGGTGAGAATCTTTCGAATTATACTAAAAATTTAAGAGAATTAAATTTAGAATGGCTGATCAAAGCTTACAAAAATTATAAAAATCCGCAACAGGATTTCTTTCTAAAAAATCTTTTCTTTGATACTTTGGCAGGAAGTGACGAATTAAGAAAACAAATCGTTGCCGGAAAATCAGAAGCACAAATCAAAGCTTCATGGAAACCTGACCTTGAGAAATTCTCGAAAATAAGAAGTAAATATGTGATGTATGAAAATTAGAATGTGAATGGTCAATTGTGAATTCGCTTACGCTTGTCAATTTTAAAATTGCCTTGCAAAGCTAAATTGACTATTCACACTTCACCCATTCTCAGTCAAAATCCTGCGGTGGATTTTTATCGTCTTTACCTTTGTTAAAAATAAAAAGTCCAATGGTTAAACCAATGACTCCTACAAAAGCTGTCATCAACGCGCGCTCCAATTTATCAGCTGCATCGTTCCCCAAATAATTCATCAGGAAAAGAATAGCAAATGTGATTGCAGATATGATGAGGTGGTTTTTTCCTAGTAATTTCATATTATTTTAGTCTGTAAGAGATCATTACGCCACCGCGATAAGGTATAATTTCGCCGCTTTTGTTGTAGTCGTTTAAGACTCCATCATATCTTTTTCCTGTTACACGGTCATATCCTTTGTAGAAATCCTGTGATGATCCTATTGTTCCATATAATTCCATATTCCAATTGTCTGCCAATCTGAATTGATATCCTGCGGTAATTCCAACTAAAAATGAATATCCTTTTTGGTAAAGATTAGATTTTGTAAAAATTAAATCACTGTCATTTTTACTTTGATAAGGATCGTCGCTCCAATAGTTCCATTTTTGAAGAACAAAAGATGAAGCACCCGAATTTACCCCTAAAAACCAACCTTTGAAAGCTTCCTTGAAATAATAACGACCTTCTACAGATACTGAGTAATATTGTAATTCATGTCCCGCAAAAGATTTCCAGGGAGATACCAATACATCTCCTTGCAGAGTAAACTTATTATTCAGTTGATATTCTAGTCCTGCATTTACAACTCCGATGGAAATAAGTAAAGCATTACCTTTTATGTAAAGTTTTTTTTCAGATTTAGAATCAATTTCCAACGTTTGATTATCCTGAGCGTTGATATGTATGATTGAAAATAAACCTAATATTATGATAAATATATTTTTTTTCACTGTGTTTGTTATTTTATTTTACTCAATAATTCTTTTGCCAAGGTTGCGTCTTTTCCAGATTGCTCTGCCATGTTTCTGGACATTTCAGCGTAGTTTTTAGCAACATCATTCATCCCAAGATTAAAATAAATTTTTGCCAAAATATATGTATTTTCAGAAGTTTCGCTTCTCATTACGGACTTTTCTGCCCATTCAGCTGCTTTCTTCAAAGAAGATTTTGTTTTGATGTTATCAGAGAAAATCCAAGCGGCTTTCAAAAGTTCATTTGGTTCAAAAGTATCTGCATTTTTATAATAATCTAAAGCAGCTTTTTCATATTCCGGGAAATTTGCATTTTGCTCGTAATAACTCAATTTTGTCTGGTTAAGTTTTAGCATTGCAGCTTCTTTTCCCACCAGTGGTTCTGCAGTTTTCATGAAGTAATCTTCATTTATTTTTTTGTTCTTTTCGTCAATAGATTCCTGCACAACTTTAGCTAAAATCAACTGATTATTAAATTCAGTATAATTTTCTTCAGGTAAAAATTTTATAATTTCCTGTTTTTGAGAGGCAAAAGTTTTGTAATTTACATCTTCGGTCGACTTTAAAAAATACAATAGAAATCCGACGTCTTCTTTCGTAAACTCATCTGTTTTTTTTCTGTTGGCAAAATATCTTTCGGAGGCTTGTTTTGCAAATTCAAAATCGGTACTAGAATTAAGTTTCATAATATTAATCAGAAAATCACGATCTTTTTCACCTTTGGCAAAACGTTCTTTCAATGAGCCTTTTTTATTATTTGGAGAATTAATGTCTTGTGCCATCGTGAGAAAAATTCCTTCTTCCCTGTAGCCATAGTTTTGCGAAACCAATTCGCCGTCACCATTTAGGAACAAGTAAGTAGGATAGGAGCGTACGCCGAATTTCTGGGCAACTTCTCTTCCTTCACCTTTTTCCATGTCGATTCTCGCGTTGACAAAGTTTTTATTGTAAAAGTCTCCGACAGATTTTTTGGTAAAAATATTTTTTTCCATCATTTTGCAGGGACCGCACCAGGAAGCATAAGCATCAATAAAGACGAGTTTATTTTCTTTTTTTGCCTTCGCAATAAGATCTTTGAAGGGAACATCCTGAAACTGGATTTCGTCCTGAGCAAAGCTGAATATAGCGATAAAAATAAATAATCCGGAGATGATCTTTTTCATTTTATGTTCTTAATTTTAATAAGCGAAGATACTTAATTTTGATTTATTAGAATGTTAAAAATTATACAATGAAAGATTTTCAGGATCCCATCTCAAATTTGGTAAGCAGATTATTTTTGTAACAATAAAACTCATAATCAGTATCTTTCCCGAAGGTAAACACTTTCTCAAGATGAATTTTGTCATAATGATGACGAAGAGAATTATATTTTTCTTTCAAATGATCGGGTAGTTCTTCCGGTTGTATTGGTCTTTCAACTTCAAAACCATCATCAAATGCAAATTCAATGATAAAATCGGTGTTTCTCCAAGAGATCAAAGTTTCTTTTTCTTTGCTGTTATGATTGGTTGAAAATGAAATTTTATCCTGTTGAATGACTTTTTCAGAAGTACCTATTAATAATACGATTCCTGAGAAAACCATTGCGCCGTAACCGATTTTTCTGAACAAAGATTCGCTTAAATAAGGAAGGATGTATTTGACCGTGTAAGATGAGATAATTGTCGCAGCAGCAATCGTCAAACCAAGCCATAATGCGGTCTTGGAATATAAGCCTAGCGAAATATAAATCATCAGTTTTATTAGATGTAGAAAAACTTCATTTATGGCTCTTGTTGCTACAATTTCTTCTTTCTTGAGTCCGAATCTAAGGTAAAAGCGATTAAATAATAATCCGATAGCGCCCGTAATTCCTGAAACGAAACCTGCACAGAATCCGATAATTATAAGGAGGATTTTCGGATATGGTTTTTGATTTCCTATTTCTGATTTTTTAGATTTAAATAATTCCGGAAGATTGGCAATCAGAAAGAATGATACAACTAATTGTAAATAATTTGGATTGATATATTTGATCAAAAAAGCGCCTAGCAAAACCGCAGGAATAGAAAATGGTACAAACCAGAAGAAAATCTTCCAGTTGATATGTTTTTTAAAAACTGCAATTCTGGAAACCGAGCTTGTGAAAGTTCCGATCGTTAAAGAGAAAGGAACAACAGAACTTGGAAGCAAAAGATTGAGAATAGGAATCAAAATTAAACTGGCACCACCTCCACAGATCGCACTGATCCAAAACGCAAAAATGGTTGCAAAAAATAAAATAATGATCGTGAAATTCATTTTATCATCATTTAAAAGTTTTTTACAAGACCTATTCCTACACTTTTATTTTGATAAAAAGGCATAATCATCGTTTGTGATTTTTCACTTTTCCCACCCAAAAGTTGATTAATTTTTGGATACAGCCAATAAGCCATTTCAGTTGATAAAATACCAAAACCTGCACCTGCGATGACATCGCCAAACCAGTGTTTGTTATTCAGCATTCGGTAAACTCCGGTAAAAACAGCAAAAGAATAACCAGAGATTCCCAGCAGAAAATTGGTGTCTTTATATTCTCTGTACATAAACTGAGCAGATGCGAAAGCCATCGCTGTATGACCTGAAGGAAAAGAAAGATTGTTGGATCCATCGGGTCTTTCTTCTTTTACAATATGTTTTAACGGAAGCGTAATTGCAGACGTAATTAATAAAGACGTTCCGTAAATAATACTTCGGTCTCTGATATTGTGCTTTCCTTCAACACCAAAAGCATTGAGTCCGTAGACTGCAACGGCTGGAGCAAATTGAGTGTAATTGTCTAGTCTGATGTGATCCGGTTGATGTTCACTGATCTCGTATTGTGTAGAAGAATTGAGATTTTTCAAGCTTTGAATCGTCAATCCGGTAATTCCATACGAAATAAAAACCGTCGGAATAATCAGTTTTTTATAACTGAAGTGATGGGTTTTATCTTCAATTTTTTGTTTTGAAACGATTGTACTGTCCTGAAATTTGTCAATGGCTAAACTGTCTTGTGCGCAGATGTTCTGAACGCTCAGAATCATTAAAAATAAACTTGATACTAGACTTTTCATTGATACAGTTTTTATTTTAAATTAATTTCTGACTCAAATTACAACTCAATTTAGAAGAAATTTAGAAGAATGCCGGAGACAAATTTATTTAGCCTTCATTTTTCCGTTTTTGAATCTCTCGCTTGCCGTTTGGTAATAAGAAATGGTTTCGGATATTAAATCATTATTTTTAAAATTGACTTCAGAAAGAGATTGATCTGCTCCGGAAACAGTAAATTGTTTTACATGTTTTCTGTCATCAATCTGGGTAAAAAGATTATTTCTCAAAAGTCCTAAAGTTCTGTAATTGCCGATGAAAGCTCTTTCGCTACCGGGTTTTGTTTGGTTTAGGTCTTTTCCGTAAAGACTTGTTGTGTAATTCCAACCGAGGTAACCAAATAGGGTAGGCATCAAATCGATTTGTGAAGTCAGACGATCGATTTTTTCAGGTTTTTGTTCCGGGAGATTATAAATAATGGCAGGAATGTGATGTTTTGCTATATTGATTTCCCATTTTCCTGCACTGCTTGCACAATGATCTGCAACGATAACGAATACTGTATTTTTAAACCACGGTTTTGTTTTGGCAGCTTCAATAAATTTCCCCAAAGCATAATCTGTATATTTCACAGCCGCATCTCTTTCACCTTGCGGAAGATCGATTTTACCTGCCGGAAAAGTATAGGGTTTATGGTTGGAAGTTGTCATCACAAACTGAAAAAACGGCTTGTTTGCTTTAGCGCTTTTGTCTGCATATTTTATAGATTGTCTGTATAGATCTTCGTCACAGATTCCCCACGCATTTTCGAAAGTGACCTCGTTATCGTTTATTTGAAATCTTTCGGTTTTAATTTCATCAGATAAAGGATTTCCTCTGTTTCTATCAACAATATCAAAACCTTGTCCGCCAAAAAAGTTGTTCATATTATCAAAATAACCATCGCCTCCATAAATAAAATAGGGTTGATAATTTTTTGATTTTACTACTGTAGAAACTGAGAATAAATTCTGGTTATTGGGTCTTCTTACAATGCTGTTTCCCGGAGTTGGAGGTACCGAAAGCGTCAAAGCTTCCATTCCTCTTACGGTTCTGGTTCCTGTAGCGTAGAGATTTCTGAAGAAAATACTTTCGTTGGCTAATCTGTCGTAATTGGGTGTGATATTATCTTTATTTCCAAATGCTTTCAAAAATTCTCCACTGAAACTTTCTATTGTAATTAGAATGATATTTGGTTTTTGTTCGTTATTGCCAGTTGTCAGTCTGGAAATATCATCATATTTTGTTGTTGCAAATTTCTGATTTTCCTGCAAAAGATTGCTTTTCAACTCTAGATAAGCTTCTTTTTCAGTAAGTTTTGGGTAAAAAGTTTCATAATCTAACTCGTTTGATTGATAGGCAGATATGAAAGAAAATGCACCGTTTTTCCCCAATTCATTATCTACCAGATTATTGCAGAAATCTGCCTGTTTGTTTTTCATTAAAAGTCCCAAAACTGAAGCAGTAACTAAAACAGGAACGGCAAAAATTAGGCGGTTTTTGATTGGTCTTTTATCCGAAAAAGTTCTTCTGAAAATATTTAATTTTTTAAATAAAAAGAAAGTCAATACAACTAATACAACTAAAACAGCTCCAATCAAAGGTAAAGGATATGACTGATTAATATTTTCAAAAACTTCGTACGTATAGATCAGATAATCTACCGCAATAAAATTAAATCTGACTCCAAACTCATCCCAGAAAGGGATTTCTGCGAGAAGACTGAAGTAAATAATAATGAAAAGTAGAGTTAGATAGAAATAAGTAAAACCTTTGTCAAAGAGAGATCCAATCAGTTTTTTAGGTAAAATTAAAAGGTAAATTGCATATAAAAATAAAAACAAAGTTCCTATTGTGAGATCAAAGGCAAACCCGGTGAAAAATGCCCTTAAAATATATAGCGGATTGAAATCTACATCCTTTGAAGACCAGATCAAAAATACGATCCTGATGACAAATGATAGTAAAAGATATAAACTTAAAACACTGAACAGAGCAGAAAATCTGCCACCAAATATTTTTTGAAAAAGCTTTGAATTTGTTTTTGAAGTCATGGTTTTACTCTTTAAAAGAGCAAAGCAAAGACTCAATTTAGAATTAATTTAGAATTTTCTCAGAAAAAGTAAATTTTAACAAAATTTTCACGTCATTTTAAAATTTAACGAAAAATATATGGTTATTATTTTCAAATTTATAATCAATCGTCCAATTTTGAAAATTACATATTTCTTTGATAATTGCCAATCCGAGACCGCTTCCGTTATTTTCTTTAGAAAGCCTTGAGAATCTTTTAAACAGAAGATCAGAGTCAAGTTTTTCTACTCCGGAATTGGATACTTCAAATGTTGAATCTGTCAATTTTACTGAAATCAAGCCGTTTGGAGGTGTATTTCGAATAGCGTTGATGAGCAGATTATTAATTAAAACTTCTGCTAAGCTACTGTTTCCGTTTAAAGTAATAGTCTGTGAAATAGTTTTTTTTACTAAAATATCTTTCTGTAGAAAATGTTCTTCCAATAGTCTCAGACTTTGCTTTACTAGGTTTTCAAAATCAATAACTTCCGAATTATCAAACTGGCTATTGTCAATTTTTGTAAGTAACAAAAGATTTTTATTAATTCTGAAACTTCTAGCGAGTGCGAGATTCATTTTCTCTGCAATTTGGTATTGTTTCTCTGTAAGATCTTCATTTTGCAATAATAAATCAACCTTGTTTTTGAGGATTGCTAATGGCGTTTGCAATTCGTGGGAAGCATTTTCTGTAAATTCTTTTTGTGTTTTGAAAGCGGAAATATTGTGCTCAATTAATTTATTCAATGACTGATGCAGTTCTTCAAATTCTTTGATATCTGTTTTTTCAAATTCGATTGTTTGCTGCGTATTTAGATTGAAACTTTTGAGATTTTCCAGTGTATTTCTGAACGGCTTCCAAACGGTGAGAGATAATCGTCTGTTGAGAAACAAAAGACCCAAAACGATCATTATAAAGAAAAAAATAGTGGTTGCCGTAATTGCAGCAATGGTTTCTTCAGATTCTTCGATGTTGGTTTCTATGGTAAAAAGGTAGGGTTTACTGTTGAGATAAACCACTTTTTTCATCGCTCTGTAACGTTCTATTTCGGGCTCTGCAGCAAAGGGTTTTTGTTTTTGGATAGTAAAGTAGACGTCTTTTTTTAAGTTATCAAATGGAATTTCTTCAATATTAGTTTCCGGCTGAATAAGTTTCCAAAGTGCGATGCTTTTTCGCAAATCGGCATCAGAAAGTTTCAGATGATTAAATTCGTAAGCGGTTTTTTCTACGATGGTTTTATTATGCTCATCCAATTCACCTTTCCAGATCGTATCTATCACTATAAAATACACAGGAATGCTGATAATCAGAATGGTAAGAACATAGATCAAAAATGGTTTCGTAGTTTTATTTAGTAGAGGCTTCAAATTTTTATTATTTGAAAAAATCTTTTTTTTACTCATAATTTAATTCATGATTGCAGTTAGGAGATCCATTTGTAACCCGTTCCATAAACTGTTTTCAGGCAGTGATCGCAACCTGCATCATACAGTTTTTTCTTAAGATTTTTAACGTGTGCATAGACAAAATCGTGGTTGTCTAGCATATCTGCAAAATCACCGGAAAGATGCTCAGCAAGCGTGCTTTTTGAGATAACTTTGTTCTTATTTCCGATAAAATAAATCAGCAGATCAAATTCTTTTTTTGTAAGAGCAATTCTTTCGTTATTAATGGTCACTGTTTTGGCTAAAAGATCTATTTCGAGTTCATTTTGCTTTACAATGTTTGAATTTCCAAACTGTTTTCTGCGAATAATAGAGTAGATTCTCGCCATCAATTCTGACAGGTGAAAAGGCTTGGTAAGATAATCATCTGCACCCAACTGAAGTCCGGAAATTTTATCATCTAAAGCATTTTTTGCAGAAACAATGATCACGCCTTCTTGCTTATTGTGCTTTTTGAGTTCTTCTAAAATAGTAAGCCCGTTTCCGTCTGGAAGCATGATGTCCAGAATAATGCAATCATATTGAAACATTTCTATTTTGTTCATCGCATCCTTAAAAGTTGAAGCAAACTCACAGAGATAGTTTTCTTCCGCAAGATATTCTGCAATACTTTTTGCTAGTTCGGTTTCGTCTTCTATGATCAGGATTTTCATTCTGCTAATTTATAGTTTCAATTTTGAAGAGGTTTAAAATTAAAAGAAATAATTTTTAATAATTAAAAGAGAACATTATCAAGTTGGTTTTGCTGCTTTATAAAGGTAGTTTGTTTTTCCCACGATCTTTTAAATAAAAGATTTAAGAAAGTTGGTTTACGAATTAACCCTAAAATTTGCAAATTAGAAAATTGTTATTCCTATCTGTTTAGTATTTTAAAATTTGTACTGTAAAAGCTATAATATAAATCACTTATTATATTTCATAATAATTGAGATTTAAAATTATTAATTTAAATCTATTTTTATTAAATTAATATATTGTTATTAATTTATTTTTATGTTTAAATTTTTAATAATCTGACGAATATTAAAAATTTATTCTCTGTATTGATGTAAATTTATATATTTAATAAAAATTATGTCCAATTACTTGACTGTGTACATACGAGCAGTTGCTAGATAATTAATTTATATGATGAAAAGTATGAAAATCAATTTGTTAATAAGATTTAAATAAGATAAATAACTGTGGAATGAAATATATTTTACTTATCTTATTTGTTACTTTTAGCACAAAAGCGCTTTCGCAGAAAGATTCTCTCGATGTTTTTTCTAAAGATCAATTGTACGAGAAAGCAGAAACACAAAACAAAACTTTATACTTAGATGAACTTTACACAAGAAATTTAACGAATTCTGAATTGTTAGATTATTACGAGAAATACATACGACTAAGCTATCAAATCGGCGATTATCAAAAATCAAAATCAAAGAGTCTCGAGCTGCTGAAGTTTTCTCAGAAAGAAAAAAACACGCATTATGAGTTGGTGGCAACTTTGAGTTTGCTGGAAGTAGAATTTGTATTTCAGAATTTCGAAAACTCTAAAAAATACTATTTGCTTACGAAAAGTATTGTGAAAAGACTTCCCGAAAGCACAGACAAGTTTGTTGCGGGTATGGATGCTGATTTTTTTTACTATCTGCACGGAGATTTTGACAAGTATTGTTTGGTGATGGAGAGTAATATTAGTAATCTCAAGAAACAAGATACTAAAAAACTCAAAAGAGAAGATGCAGAATACGTTCGGTATGTTAAGGCGGGATCTCTATTGTATTTAGCAGATGCTTATGTGATGCTTCAGGATTTTAAAAATGCTAATCTCAGATTATCGGAAGCAGAAAAAATATTGAAAGAACAATTTCCGGACGAGGCTTTTACATTTTGTATGAAAGCAAAAATAGTGAAAGGAAAGTTATTGCTTTTTCAAAAGAAATTTAAAGAATCGATTTCCGTATTTGAAAAAAACTTAGTTGCAGCAGAAAAATATAATTTTGACGATATTGTTTATCAAAGCCGAATCTTTTTGGCAATGAATTATTTTAATGTAAAAGATTATCAAAAATCACTTTTCTATGCAGAATCTGCGATTAAAAGTTCAGAAAAAGTGGCAGATTTCATCGATTTCAATTTAGAAGCAAAAAGATATGCTTTTCTGGCAAGTAAAAAACTGAATCTCAACGAAAAAAGCATTCATTATGCAGATTTGTACATCAATGAAAGTAATGAAATTAAAATTAAAAAACGGAGAGATTTTATCAATCAAATTATTGCGAATGATTCTGTAAAGGAAATACAGGATGAAAAAAGTGAGTTGAGAAATTATTTGGCAGTAATAATCGTGTTTTCTGTGTTTTCTGTGACGTTTTTATATGTCTATAATAATAAGAAAAGGAAAAAGATGTTAAGTCATTATCAAAATATTATTGATCAATATAACATAAAAAAAGATGACGCAAAAAAATCTAACACTAAAATAGAAAGAGGGGATATGTTAACTGTTCTGGATGAAAAGACAAAAGATATTTTGGCACAGCTGAAAAAATTTGAACAAGGTAAAATGCATTTGAAACCTAATGTCAGTTTGGCTTTTTTAGCAAGTCACCTCAACACGAATGTCAATTTTTTATCATCGATAATCAATCAATTCAAGAACCAAAATTTTAATGACTATATCAATGGCTTAAGAATAGATTATATTATTGACAAGCTGCAAAATGATCATAAGTATCTCAATTATAAAATAAGTTATTTGGCAGAAGAATGCGGGTTTTCTTCGCATTCTCTATTCTCTTCCGCTTTTAAAAAGAAACTAAAAATGTCACCATCAAGTTTTATTGAATTTCTGAAGAATGAGCAATCAAAAGGCTGATTTTTCTGCTAAAAGGAATGGTATGTATGCTATCTGGTAAAAAGATGTTTTACAAAGAATCATAATTGATAATCACTGTGATGTGTTTGTTTTCGTTTTTATGAATTATGTAATTTTGATAGATTAAGAGTGCGTTTGGTTGAAAAATAGCGTGACATTTGTTAAAATTTTTATATAAATATAAATTTTAACATTAATGATGAAAAAACTTCTACAATTGCTATTGATGGCAATGCCGTTTTTGCTATTTGCGCAATTAACGGTTTCAACTGCTGTGACGCCAGAATTTTGTGCCGGTGATGGTGATGTAACCATTAACGTAAGCGGTACCACAGCAGGTGCTATTTTTGATTTCGAAATTTACAAACTACCCAATACCACAACATACGTAAGAGTGGCTGCTGATGTAATAGCAACTTCGACTACATTGGTACACACTGAAAATAATTTAGCAGCCGGTAATTACCGTTTAATAACCTACGAAGATAAAGCGGGCGTTATTACGCAAAAAAGCAACGATTTTACAATTACCAATAATTTTATACCTCTTGCTTTTACGGTTTCACAAACATTTATATGTGGTGGCTCGTCAATTACTGCAAACGTTAGTGCGGGAAGTCCTGCAACGTATGAGTTGCGTACTACATCAGGAGTGGTTTTGATTCCGGCACAGACTTCTAATGTTTTAACGCCTGTAGCAGCAGGAAATTATAACGTAATAGTTACCGATACCTGCGGAAATACAAAATCTCTGGGGATAACTGTAGGAACAGATGCTGCGCTTTATAGTGTCACTACAACAAACGCTAATGTGTTCGGATTTAGTGTGTTGCAAGACTGTAATACCATAAATCATAATGAACGAATAAGATATAATAATTCAGTAACTATTCCAGCTTACCGATTTCCGATAAATGTCACTTATACGATAGACAATCCTATAACCGGGGTACCAACGGTGATCAACCAAACATGGACGTCTAACTCACAAAACAGCCAATCGATGGGAGGTGTTCCGCTTTATGCTGGGTATACCTATAACTATAAAGTTGATATTGTAGATGCTTGTGGCAAAACTGCGACAAATACTACCGTGATAAATCCAGTTCCTGGCGTGAGAGTTAGGCAGTTTAATGCAAATTGCGGCACAAAATTTATTACTGTAGATCAATTTAATTATCTTTATCAACCTACAACTATTGCTTTTACAGCATATCCTGCAGGTTTTGATCCTGCGAACTATAACAGCAGTTATACGACAGGTACGTACAGTCATACATTTACCAATCTTCCAAATACTCTTACTACGATTGATTTTGGTAGTGCAACTACAGCTGGTTTGCCTGCCGGAAGTTATACAATGACATCAACATCCTGCGGTAGAACGGTTACGAATACATTTACAATAAGCAATGCTACTACTTACCAAGTTAAAAGCAAAGGTGTATATCCCGGATGTGGAAATAATGAAGGGTCTGTACAACTGTACTTAGCAACTACCACCTCACCGAATGCTCAGGCAGATAATTTAGTGTCAATAATTATTACGGCAGCACCGTCTGATTTTGTAACCAATTACGGAGCTTTGCCTTATAACGCATCGCTTAATGTGGCTTCAGATGGACAGTTTTATATGAATTCTTTACCTTCGGGAGTTTATACCGTACAAGCAATGGGAAGTTGTGGAATTTTGACGACAGGTACTTTTACCATTGTTAATAAAAACCTTACTTCGACTGTAACGTCTACTTTAGGATGTGGTAATTTTAATGTAAGTGCTACCATAAATTCTAATACAGCAGGTGAAAATATGTGGCTGCAAAAATATTATCCTTCTTCTGGTAAATGGGGTCATCCAACAACAGGAGTTTTATATACAGAGGGTACGGTATTGTCAAATTCTTCCGGAATGGCTATTGGAGCAGCACAAGCTATCGATGCTACTTATTCTACTTATACAGGAACGTTGACCAGTGTGTTAGCTACAGGTCAATTTAGAGTAGTGCTTCAATACTATGTCTATCAAAATGGAAATGCTATTCCTATGGTTATTTCAGGAAATAATTATTTAACCACTTGCCGAGATGTATTAGATACTTTTACAATAACTTCAGGAAGTGCAACTTTAGAAGATTACTACATATTCAGTTGTGGTGGTGGTCTATATGATTTAATAATCGAGGCAGTAGGACTTCCGCCATTAACTTATGAAATTATAGAAAAAGATGGGATTGCAATGAGTGTTAATAATGGTTCAGATCCTCTTTTTACAGGTCTTGCTCCTGGTGTTTACAAAGTGCGTATTTCAGATACCTGCGGAAGTTCGAATATTTTTACAATACGATTAACTTCACCCAAACCTCCTGTAATAAAAGCGACTACTCTGTGTAATGGGCTTAATGGAAAACTTTCTGTAAATTTAAAAACATCTTCTACTTTAAGTATTACCTGGACTAAAGATGCAGATCCTACGATTTTAGCTACAGGAAATACGCTCAACTTCACGCCATACAATGCGGCAACGCAACAAGGAACCTATTACGCACATATCACTTCTACTAATGTTTTAAGTTGTATTAATGCGACAATCAGCAAAGTGGTAAATGCAGCAACAGCTAATGCACCAGAAGCAGGAACAGGACAAACCGTAACCGTTGCTGCAAATAGCGTTACAGCACCTATTGATCTTTTCAGTTATATTACAGGATATTCTGATGCCAATGGAGACTGGACTGAGCTTACCATCCCGAGCAGCGGATTGTTATCAGGAAGCTATTGGGATTCGTCAACCGCAATATCAGGAACCTATATTTTCCAGTACAAAGTCGATGGCTCTTGCAGTGGGTCAGATATTGCGCAGGTAACTATTAATTTCACCTCTACCTGCACCAAGCCAGGAGATTTCAGCATGGCAGGAAATGCTACCAAAGTAGGAATTACCTTACAGGCAAAAACAACAGGGTGGCCAGAAAACATTCCGAATGGTTTCATCGCATTAGAATCTAAAACCAAAGGTTTTGTGATTACGAGAGTTCAAAATGTATCTCTAATTACTGATCCGAAAGAGGGAATGTTGGTATACGATATCAGTGCAACATGCGTAAAACTATACAATGGATCATTCTGGAAATGTATCGCAAAAAGTTGTAACGAATAAAGAATCAACTAAAAAACCTTGCCGAACTTTTAAAATGTGACAAGATTTAAAAATACAAACAAATGAAAAAATATAGATATAGCATTTTCGTCTCCCTCGCAATGATGGTGTTTACCAATGCACAAGTTTCCATCGGCGGTAAGTCTTCCGTTGAAGGAAACAGTACATTATTAGATTTTAATAGTACTGTTTCAGGAAAAAAAGCAACTGATACAAGTACCAACAATACCAATGGTATTATTTTACCAACGTTAAAAATGGTAAATGTGCCTGTATTGACTTCAGCTAATAACGGGACTTTTCTCTTTAATACAGAAGATAATATTGCAAAAATGTATGAAAACAATGTGTGGGTCGACCTTACTACTTCAGGAGATTCTTCCGTTGTAGTGGAAAATACTTCCACCGAATCTGCTGATTTGAAAGGCGTTATTATTGGATCTGAAAGCAGTAATGCAAATGGAGTTTTGGTACTAGAATCTTCTAATAAGGCAGTGATTCTTCCGAGAATAATAGATCCGCACATTAATGTAAAAACTCCATATCCGGGAATGATGTGTTACGATGTAAGCAGTAAATCTTTAGCGGTTTTCGATGGTGTTCTTTGGCATTATTGGAAGTAATAAAAGTAAATTGTCTGTGGATTTTTGACTAAATTATTTTAACTAAATAATAGATTTGATATAATTCATACAAGAAGCAAATGATAGCTTGAAATTATAGATAAAATAAATCTAAATTAAAAAACATTTTTAATTATTTAAATATTCAATAGTAAACCAAATATGAAACGAAAATAAAATTTAAATCATAAAATTTTAAAAAATAATGAAAAAAAATTTTTAATTTGATTTTATTTGTTAATTTTGTTATAGATATGGATGAGATATTCATTCTTTTTGTTGAATAGGGAGACTTATTGTTTAATTTAAATAACACATTTGTATGAAAAAAAAATTTACTTTAGTAATGTGCTTTTATGTGTTTTTTGTAACTGCACAAACAGGAAATGTTGGAATTAACACCTCAAACCCAACCGAAACATTAGATATAAACGGAACCTTTAGGGTAAGAAAAATTCCTTCCTCAGGAACGCCTTCAAATGCCTCGGTCAAAGATTCCATCATGGTTTTCGATGCAGATGGTGTCGTGAAATATGTAAGTGGCGACAAAATTCTACAACAAACAACTGCAGGAAATGTAAAGGTTCTCACAGATGCCACCTTAAAGGGTGACGGTTCTACAGGAAATACTCTCGGGATTGCCCAACAAGGCGCAACAACCGGACAAATTTTGAAATGGACAGGAACTTCCTGGCTTCCGGCAACCGAGGCAGCTGCATCAAACTGGCTATTGACAGGAAATGCTAATGCAGCAAGTGCTAATTTTTTGGGAACAACCACAGATGTTTTACTATCGCTGCGGTCAAATAATACTTCTATGTTCGAATTGGGAAGAAGACAAACGTTAGGTCTATATGATTCTTCGTCCACCGGATTATTCCCTTATAATCAGCCAAATGCATCGGTAGCTTACGTAAGAGGAACAGGTG
>Ga0302215_10000937_pt1 | contig 21172 bp, 12 predicted proteins | sample II_Fen_N3_1_FD_194580 | JGI IMG/M metagenome (GOLD analysis project Ga0302215, IMG submission 194580) | Peat permafrost microbial communities from Stordalen Mire near Abisko, Sweden - II_Fen_N3_1 | ecosystem: Environmental > Terrestrial > Soil > Wetlands > Permafrost | place: Sweden: Abisko... | reverse complement strand
ATTTGATAATATCGCAAAAGTTTTAGCCTTAATATTCCATTTTTGATTATCCGCATAAGCTCCTATAGCTTTAAATAATATATTCCGGTGCTCTGCACCTTCGATTTATTTGTCTGTTATGAACTACAAATAGTAACATTACTCCGTACCTAAAACAAATAATATAAAGTTATTTCCAGATTAAAGGGACAGAGTCCCGATAATCTTTGTAGAAATAATTAAACCCGTAAAACCAAAGGTGCAGCGCACCGGAATATAAATTAGGACGCATTGCGGATAATCATTTTCCATTTTTCGTTATTATTCTAAAAGTAATAGATTCATTCTTCTGTGCGACTCCTATAATTGCTTTAAATCAATGCTGTTATCGCCTTTTTTGTGAGTACAACAGACCAAACTTTCAAGTCTTATTGTTGAAAAATAATTACTCCATGACTTCCAAAAGACTCTCTGTTTTCTTCTTCAACTTATTGCTGATAGGCTTTTCAACCACTCAAGCTAATATCATTCTTCCTAAAATTCTTGGTCACAATATGGTGTTGCAGCGCAATAAACCTGTACCTGTGTGGGGAACGGCTGTAAAAGGCGAAAAAGTAACTGTAACGTTTGGTGGACAAACCAAAACTACCGTGGCCAACGATTCGGGTCGATGGGAAGTGAAACTGAGCCCGATGAAAGCTTCGGAAACGCCTCGCGAAATGGTTATTAAAGGACAAAATACCATCGTGCTGAAAAATATTCTGGTAGGTGAGGTGTGGTTGTGTTCCGGCCAGTCGAATATGGAATACGCCATGCGCAAAAATAGTAAACTTCAGAATACAGTGCGGGGTGCTCATCCTGTCGAAGATGACTTGCTCACTGCCAATAACACTAATATCCGCATTTTTCTGGTACGCCGCAAGTATATGTCGCCCGACTCAACCCACACAGGTTGGAGTCCTGCTATTGCCAGTGAAGCATTGCTCAAAGATTTCTCGGCAGCAGGTTATTTCTTTGCCAAAAACCTCTTCGCCAAATTACATATTCCGGTTGGTATGATCTCGTCTGCCGTTCCGGGTAGTCGCATTGAACCATGGATTCAAGCAAAAAAAATGAATGTAGCTCCAAAATTGAAGAATGGAAAAGTATTGGACCCATTAACTGCCGATGGTGGCGAAGCCGGAAAGTTTTACAGCACCATGATTCAGCCGGTGGTTCCATTTGCGTTAAAAGGTTTTTTGTGGTACCAGGGTGAGTCTGGTTGTTTTCTGAACGAAAATATACGCTATGCATACAAGCAAAAAGCGTTAATTGAAAGTTGGCGTGCCGATTGGAACGATCCTCAAGCTCCTTTTTACTTTGTGCAAATTGCACCCTACACCTATTCGGGAGCCAAAGATGTTCGCCCACACACCACCGATAATTTACCCGAGTTTTGGGAAGCGCAGGCTTTGTTGCTAAAACTCCCACGAACAGGTATGATCACTATTACCGATTTAGTAGACAGCATTGTGGATTTACATCCGGGTTATAAATGGGAAGTGGGACGGAGGTTGAGTTTGGTGGCATTGAACAAAACCTATGGATTTAAAGATCTTGTGTGTTCTGGTCCAACCTTTAAAAGCCTGAAAGTTGTAAAAAACAACATTGAACTTACTTTTTTAAACATTGGTGGCGGTCTTATAAGTCGCGATGGCAAGCCGCTAACGTGGTTTAGCATTGCCGGTGCGGATGGGAAGTATTATCCGGCAAGCGCCCAAATAAAAGGCGATAAGGTCGTTCTCACGTCTTCGGAAGTTCCAAATCCGGTAAATGCACGCTTTGCGTGGAACGAGGCTGCTCAGTCCAATTTTATCAATAAAGATGGCTTGCCCGCCGTTCCATTCCGGAGTGATAATCCATGGGAAACCATTTTTGAGTAATTAAATTAGGTAAAGGAATTGATGTGAATATCCGTCTCGATAAATCAGGGCGGATATTCATATTTAGGCACTTCGTGGCAAAGAAATGAGCATGTTTTTTAAAATAGTCATAAATAGTTTATACATTTGTACACCGAATTAAATATTTGCAATCAAATTTTGTGCGATTAAAATCAGAGATGAAAAAGTTTATATATATCACCTTATGCTTATTGTTTTCCTTTCAATCGGTTTTTCCTAATAAAAACATGATTGTAAAGGATTATTCCACCGAAAATGGGCTGCCTCATAATACTGTCTTCTGCTCAATGAAAGATGCTGATGGGTTTATGTGGTTTGGCACGTGGTATGGTTTAAGTAGCTTTGATGGCGTCAAATTTAAAAGCTATAATAGTCGCGACGACTATAACACGAATATCCCTCCGCATAAGTTACAGGCCATTATTGAGGCAAAGGATGGTAATTTATGGGTGAAAACCATTGACCATAAGCTCTATCTTTTTGATAAAAGGAATGAATTGTATTACGATGTTTTTGATGAAATAAAGAAAAAATACTCGGTTAGTCCTAAAATAATAAAGATTCAAAAGACTGAAAGTGGTGATTTGTTGCTTCTAACGAAGAATAAGGACCTGCTCAAAGCTGTTTCCAAAGGGAATGGTGGTTTGGATGTTTCGTTGTTGTACGATTCTCAGAGCAAACGTGAGCATAAGCTGACTAACAACCTGTTGGTGGAAGATGCAAATACCATAAACTGGATAGGGCTGGATTTCAAAATTATTTCATGTAAAAAAGGGGCTGCTCTCAAGTCGAAACCTTCCGATTTTGTGCTTCGGAAAATCGGGAATGAGGTTGGACAGGAATTCTCATGCGCCTATTGGGCGGGAAATCTGCTTTGGTTGGGCGACAACAAAGGAAACCTTTTTAAAATAGACTATACTACAGGTAGTGTCAATAAAATTAGCCTGTTTAAGGGTGTTGGTGAAATTCAGAATATCGTAAGTTTGGCCGGGAAAAGCATTTTTGTTTCCATTGCCGGCAAGGGTGTGTTTGAATACGATGAACGAACATTAAATTGTATAAAAGCTTTGGCTTTATCTGCTAATGAAATTGTAACCAATGCTTATGTTGATAGTTATGATAAGCTTTGGTTTGAAATTAATCAATCATTCATTATTTATTACGACCCATTTAATAGAGTGAATAAACGCTTTGATCTACCGGATGGTATTGTAAATAAAGCACTCAAACTACAGGATGGAAAAGAGCAGGGTATGTTTTTCTTAAGTACATCCGGCGATTTACTTTGGTTCGATCGGTCTCAGTTGACGGTTACGATGCTCAATAACCAGCCCGATCTGATGCAAAATGGAGAGAAAAAGGTCTTTTTTGATATTTTATTGGACAAGGATAATATTTTATGGCTTTCATCAACCACTAATGGAGTTTTTCGGGTCAGTTTTCCGAAACCACAATTTAATCTGTTTCAATTGCCTGCAAGTAATTCGGCCGCTGATTTTTCTGTAAAAACGCTTTTTCAAGCCAGAAATGGTGATATTTGGGTTGCTACCCGACAAGCTGAAGTATATCGGTTAGATAAAAATGCAGTTGTAAAGCAAGTGTTTACAGTCCGGAATTATGGTATTGGCAATGTATATCATATCATGGAAGATAGTCGAGGAAATCTCTGGTTTTCGACCAAGGGAAATGGTCTGGTACGCGCCGAAGTCAACTCTTCTTCTCCACTTGGGTATAAATTTACCCGTTTTATGACCGATGAACGGAACTCCTCTTCTATTAGTGGAAATGATGTTTATTATACTTACGAAGATAGTCAACACCGTATCTGGGTGGCCCTTTTTGGAGGTGGATTGAATCTTATAACGCAACAAAACGGAACGATAGCATTTAAAAACAAATTCAATAGCTTTGAAAACTATCCGAAATACGGCCTTTACATGGAAGTCCGAAATATCACTGAAGATAAAGATGGACGTATCTGGGTTGGAACCAGCGACGGATTAATGTCGTTTGATAGTCATTTTAAAAACCCTACCCGAATTAATTTTGAGATTTACCGCAATGAAATGGTAAGTTCAAATGTTTCGGATAATGATATTTATGTGCTCTACAAGGATGCATCATCCCAGATTTGGGTGAGCGTTTTCGGGGGCGGATTGAATAAACTGGTTAAGTACGACAAGGAAGCTAAACGCCCGGTTTTTAATTCGTATAGCCTAAAAGAAGGACTAAATAGTGATGTTATTCTTTCTATTGTTGAGGATGATGATAATGGCTTATGGCTGGCAACGGAAAATGCCTTGTCTCGTTTCGATAAGCAAAAAATGAGCTTCCGTAACTTCGACCGTTACGATGGTTTCCTAAATGTAAAAATGGAGGAGGAGAGTGCGTTGAAATTACGTTCCGGTGATTTGTGGTTTGGCAATCGTAAGGGAATTTTGTCATTCAATCCGCAAAAAATAGAAACTTATAATTACGAATACAAGACTTTTATCGTAAACTTTCTGGTTTCAAACCGTGATTTGAGGAGCTTTGTAAATGATCCGATTCTAAAAGAATCTATTCGTTATGCCAATACCATAACACTAAAACATAATCAATCAACTTTCGTTATTGAGTTTGCGGCCTTAAATTATTACAATCAAAATCGTGTTTCGTATAAATATATTCTCGAAGGTTTTGAAGATGAATGGCATTTTAATGCCAAAAACCGCATTGCATCTTACCCCAACGTACCACCCGGAAAATACACTTTTCGTGTTCAGGCCATTGATGAAGCCAATGAATCGTTGAAGTCGGAGAAAACGCTTGAAATCATCGTTTTACCTCCGTGGTGGTTGACGTGGTGGGCGAAGACATTCTATGCCATTCTGATATTGACACTTATTTATTTGTCAATTCGTGGAGTGCTTTTCTATATGAAAATGCGAAACGAAATGTATGTTGAACAGCGTGTTTCCGAGCTGAAAATCAAGTTTTTTACCAATATATCGCATGAGTTGAGAACACCATTGACACTTATCATGGGTCCAATTCAGGAACTGAAACTGCAGCAGCAGCTTACTGAAAAGGGCGGGCAATATGTGTCGATGATTGAGAAAAATGCAAATCAAATGTTGCAACTGGTTAATCAGATTCTGGATTTCCGCAAAATTCAGAACGGTAAAATGATTTTGCACGTTTCGAAATTAGATTTGAACTCCTTGATTGATTCTTTCCACAAGGAATTTAGCGTGTTGGCAGAAGAAAACGAGATCAGCTTCACGTTTCATTTGTCGGATGATGAAATTATGCTTTGGGCCGATAAAGAAAAATTGGAAATTGTTATTCGTAATTTACTTTCCAACGCTTTTAAATTTACACAGCCCGGAGGTAGTATTTTTGTGACCACCAGTTTGGCCGAAGATGGCGAACGATGTTTTGTCAAAGTGGAGGATACCGGAGTTGGTATTCCACAAAACAAAGTTTCAGAAATTTTCGAACGGTTCTTTCAGGGCGAAAATGCCAAAAGTGCTCAATATCCCGGAACGGGCATTGGTTTGGCGTTGTCGAAAGAGATTGTTAACCTCCATCATGGTGTTATTGACGTGGAAAGTAAACCGGAACAAGGTTCGGTTTTCACCGTTGAATTATTATTGAACAAAGACCATTTCAACCCTTCTGAAGTGAATTTCTATGTGGGCGATACAGATACCGAGCTTGTGGGCGATTTGGTTGAAGACGTTCAGCAGCTTGAAGATGAGTTGGAAGAAGATGAGCGTAAAACTGATCTGCCAACGGTTTTGGTGGTGGAAGATAATAAAGATTTGTGCAACCTGCTACGTTTGCAACTCGACGATAAATACAAAGTATATACTGCGGTAAATGGGGTTGAAGGCTTGAAAAAGGTGAATTTGTACCATCCTGACATTGTGGTTACTGACCAAATGATGCCAGAAATGACCGGAACAGAAATGTTACAGCAAATGCGCAACGATTTTCAGATTAGTCATATTCCTGTCATAATTCTGACTGCTAAAAATGACGACGAAGCAAAGATCAAGGCCATTAGTATGGGTGCAAATGCTTATATTACAAAACCTTTCAATAAGGAATATCTGATTGCAAGAATTGAGCAATTGCTCAGTGATCGTAAGGTATTCCGCGATAAAATATGGAAGCAGGAATCGCACGAAGAAGCCACTCTTCAGGATGCCGATACCTACGAAAATTACTTGCAGAAGAAAGATTTACAGTTTCTGGATAAAATTCATCAGGTTATCGAAGAAAATATTGATAATAGCGATTTTAATATTGATTCCATTGCCGATAATTTGGGAATCAGCCGTTCTGCATTCTTCAAAAAACTGAAGAGTTTGACCGGATTAGCACCTGTTGATACTATTAAGGAAGTTCGTCTGACTAAATCAATTGAACTCCTCAAAAATACCGATATGACGGTTTCCGAAGTGGCTTTTGCAGTAGGCTTCAAAGAATCTGGTTACTATGGAAAGTGTTTCCGTAAGAAATACGGACAAACCCCAACGGAATATATGGGTAAATATAGGAAAAAGTGATATAGGATTAAAATAAATTGTTCTTAATAATCGAGTATTTGTTACTTTTGTAAAATAATTTTAAAACATAATAACATGAAGACCCGATTGTTTTTTCTTCTATTTATAGTTTCAGTTTTCGTCCTTAATGCTCAGCAAGCTTCTAAATATCCGGAGCAATTTAGAGACTTTACATTGAAGTCTTATACTCATGTTGTTTCTAATAGTTTGTATAACAATATTAAATTAATAGATTTAAGAAAAGATACTCTTCGCCTTGGTCAATGTCAGTTTGGTTTTCTAAAAAAAATAAAGACACTAACTCCCAAGCCAACACTTTCAATTCAAGTGTCTGATTTGCTGGCCAATACAATTGATCAAACGGCTAAAAAGGGAGACTTGGTTCTTTTTCTCAAAAGATTCATATTTACTGCTTTCACTCCCAAAGGTAATTTCTTATTAAAAGCCAATTTGTTCAGAAAGTCAGATTCTCTATATTCTTTTATACAATCAATAGATACAGTGATTCGGCTAAATAAAGAAATAGTTACCGACGAGACAATACGTTTGGGAGATTCAGTTTTATGTAACTTTATAACTCGTAACCTTTTGAATGTAGGTGATTTAAAACGTTCTTTTGCATACAAAGACGCTCTTTTTTTTGATAATATTGAAAAACAGAAATTAAAGCTATATAACACTACTCCCCTTGTTGATGGAATTTATTATTCTTATGAATCTTTTAAAAATCAAATTCCAGATAATAATGGTGTTGTTGTGAGAAAAAATGATAAAATAAAATCAGTAAAATCAGTTGATAAAAAGGGCTTTATGGCTGTTTTGCAGCCTCAGTCGATTTATGCGTTAGTAAAGGATGGGTTGCCATTTATTTCGAACGGACTTGGATATTATCCTTTAGTAATGCGAGATGGTGATTTTGTTTTCATAGGGAAGTATCGAGAGTCGAATAACTCCGGAAGAGTGGCAGCTGCAGCTTTTGTTTTTGGTTATTTAGGAGCACTGGCAGCATCTCAGGCTGAGTTTAATACATACTTTTATTGCGAATTAAATTATAAAAATGGTAACATAATGAGAGTGTGTGAAACTCCAATTGATATAAATGCATCATCAAGTGTTTATTGTTACGATAATGGAACTGGTCTGTGGACTCTCGATTCTTATAATAATTGAAGATTATTTAGTGATGTATTTTGAAATGTCTGTTATGAAGACAAAAACATCTTTCTGCTGATTACAAAAGCCTTTCTAATTCGTTTTATATGCATACAGTAAATAACAAAAAATCGAATGAAGAAAGTAGTATCCTTATTGGCTTTAAGTGTTTGCACATTATCACTTTTCGCTCAATACCCCATTATCCCTGATTCTGTAAAACAACGCGTTGCGCGTCAGGAGGCCGAAATTAATAGTAAATCGGATTTGGCTTGGCAAAAAGCCTTTCCCATTGTTCAACAAGAAGAGAAAGCAGGTCGTCCCTACAAACCCTGGGCGTCTAAACCAGAAGATCTGTTGAAAGCTGAAATTCCTGCTTTTCCAGGTGCTGAAGGTGGTGGTGCATTTACACCCGGCGGTCGTGGTGGGAAAGTTGTAGTGGTTAGTTCGTTGGCCAGCGAAGGTCCCGGAACGCTTCGCGAAGCTTGTGAAACAGGTGGTGCGCGCATTGTGGTATTCAGGATTGCCGGAGTTATTCGACTGTCAACTCCTATTCACGTTCGTGCTCCGTATATCACTATTGCCGGACAAACTGCTCCTGGTGATGGCGTTTGTGTTACAGGTTCTTCTTTTTTGATTGATACACATGATGTGGTTATTCGTCATATGCGTTTCCGTCGCGGAGCTCAGGATGTTGGTTTTCGTGATGATGCCTGTGGTGGAAATACAGTTGGAAACATCATGATTGACCACGTTTCAGCTTCGTGGGGATTGGACGAGAATATGTCGATGTACCGCCATGTTTATCAACGCGATTCAACCGGTAAAGGCGAAAAGCTTCCAACAGTAAACATTACCATTCAGAATTCTATTTTTTCAGAAGGATTAGATGCTTATAACCATGCTTTTGGTTCCACAATTGGTGGGCATAATTGTCTGTTTACGCGTAACTTGTGGGCTTCTAATATTAGCCGTAACTGCTCGGTGGGTATGGATGGTGGTTTCAATTTTGTAAACAACGTTGTGTTCAACTGGTGGAATCGTTCAATTGATGGTGGTGATCACCGTAGTTTTTTCAACATTATCAATAATTACTTTAAGCCCGGACCAATAACTCCTGTAGGACAACCTATTTCATATCGTTTACTCAAACCTGAAGCTGGTCGTGATAAAAGTCACCCTACTCAGTTTGGTAAAGCCTATGTGAGCGGGAATATTGTAGAAGGCAACGAAAAAGTAACCAAAGACAACTGGGATGGTGGTGTACAATTGGCCGATGAATTTAAATTGGCTGATTATGTGAAAGATATTCGTTCTGATAAGGCATTTAATATGCCAATGAACGCTACCAATATCATGAGCACCAAAAAAACCTACAACTATGTTCTGGAAAATGCCGGAGCAAACTTCCCCAAACGTGATGCGGTGGATACCCGTGTAGTGAAAACTGTTGTGACCGGAAAAGCTATTTATGTGGAGGATGCTCCATTGTTTATTCCTAAATACGTTAAACGTCGTTTGCCGGCCGATTCGTACAAAAAAGGTATTATTACCGATATTCGCCAGGTTGGCGGGTTGCCTGAGTATAAAGGTATATCTATTTTAGACTCAGATAACGATGGTATGCCGGATGTATGGGAAAAAGCCAATGGCTTGAATCCGAACGATCCTTCTGATGCAGTGAAAGATTGCAACGGTGATGGTTATACCAATATTGAGAAATATATCAATGGCATTGATACAAAAAAGAAAATAGACTGGAAAAGTCCAAAAAACAACCACGATACTTTGGCTGGACGCAAGAGTCTGTTATAGTTACCTATTATCTTTTCCTTGCTTTTGAGCTTTGGATAAGGTGTAATTTTCAAAAAGATGAAAAAAATAAAATTATTAGCTATTTTACTAAGTCTTACTGTTCTTGACGGAGTTTATGCCGGAGGACTTCCGACTGATTTTCCATTAAAAGTCAAAGATAACAAGCTTTCTTACATCAATGATGCAAAAGGAAACCGGATTCTCGATTTTTCCTATTGTGGCTACCATAGCTCCGAACAGGATATTCCCGGCTTACAAAATGTAATTTTCGTGCCAACTACTTCGGACGATGCCACCGATCTTATTCAACGGGCTATTGATTATGTTTCGGCTCAAAAACCAGACAGCCGCGGATTCAGAGGGGCTGTATTGCTTGATAAAGGTACATTCAATATTTCAGGAAGTTTGTGGATTAAATGTTCGGGAGTTGTGTTACGGGGCTCGGACAAAACAGGAACTGTTCTGTTGAAGTCAGGCGTGGATCGTTCTGCATTATTACATATCGAAGGTGTTAATAATAAAGTATTGAAAGATACTTTTAAACTAACATCGTTATATGTTCCGGTAAATGAAAGAACGCTGGAAATAAGCTCGACACAGAACTTGAAGGTAGGTGACCGAATTATTATTCGCCGACCATCAACTGATGAATGGATTAAATCTGTAGGTTGCGATATTTATGGTGGAGCTATTAGTGCATTAGGTTGGAAAAATGGTGATATCGATGTAAGCTGGGATAGGACCGTTGTGGCTGTAGATGGCAATAAAATTACCATTGATGCGCCACTTACAACAGCAATCGATAGCCAATTTGGAGGAGCTAAAATAAATAAATACAGCTGGAACGGTCGTATCTCAGAGTCGGGAGTTGAGAACCTGACCATGATTTCGGATTACGACAAAAAATATCCTAAAGACGAAGATCATTGCTGGACGGGTGTTTCGGTAGAGAATGCCGAAAACTGCTGGGTGCGTATGATCAACTTCTCGCATTTTGCCGGAAACGCTGTTTTTCTGCAACCAACTACTTCGAAGATTACCGTAGAAGATTGTATTTCTAAAGCTCCTGTTTCCGAAATTGGCGGTTTTCGTCGTATTATTTTCTACACTATGGGGCAGCAAAATTTATTTCAACGCTGTTACTCCGAAGATGGTATCAACGACTTTGCAGCCGGATATTGTGCTCCCGGACCAAATGCTTTTGTACAATGTGAGGCCAAAAGAGCGCTTGGGTTTAGTGGGTCTATTGATTCATGGGCTTGTGGTTTGCTCTTTGATGTAGTGAATATTGATGGGCATAACCTGACGTTCAAAAACTTGGGACAGGCTAAAAATGGTGCTGGTTGGAATACGGCCAACAGTCTTTTCTGGCAATGTTCGGCGGCAGAAATTGAATGTTATACACCTTCTGTTGATGCTAAAAACCGTGCTTATGGTTGCTGGGCGCAATTTTCGGGCGATGGCGACTGGGCCGAATCGAATAATCATGTTCAGCCACGCAGCATTTATTACGCACAGTTAGCTTCCCGGTTAAATCAGGATGTTTCTGCTCGTGGACGTGTATTGCCAAAGAATACAGACGCTTCCAGTAGTCCTCCGGTAGCCGATGCACAACGAATGATGAAAGAAGCGTACGAACCGTTGCTTACTGCCGAAATGTGGATTAATCAGGCTGTATTCAAGCCGACGGTTGATCACGCTAAATTAATGACAACTGCTGCATTGAAGAATCGTCCAATGAAAATTCGTGCCTATATGCCAACTATTGCCATTGAAAATGGAAAACTGGTTAATGATGGTGCTTTATTAGCTGGAGGTAAAATTGACGTTCAATGGTGGAATGGCAAACTGAAACCGAATTATATTGCATCGGCTTTGACTAAACCTCATGTAACCCGCTTTGTGGCAGGTCGTGAAGGAATGGGACTAACTGATAGGATTGACTCTGTAGTTTCGTACATGAAAGCGAAGAATGTTGTTGTTCTGGATCACAATTATGCATTGTGGTACGACCGTCGTCGCGATGACCATGAACGCATTCGCCGTCGTGATGGTGATGTGTGGGGACCAAATTACGATCAACCATTTGGTCGTAGTGGTGTTGGAACTGCTTGGGACGGACTGTCGAAATACGATTTGAATCGTCCGAATGCATGGTATTGGAACCGTCTGAAAGAATTTGCGGATAAGGGACAAAGAAATGGATTATTGCTTTTTCACGAGAACTTTTTTCAACACAATATCATCGAAGCTGGTGCGCATTGGGTGGATTGTCCGTGGCGTTCGGCCAATAACGTTAATGATTCGTTGTTTCCTGAACCCGTAAACTTCACTGGTGATAAACGTATTTTCCGTGCTGAGATGTTCTACGATATCAGCAATCCTCTGCGTCGTCAATACTATCGCCAGTACATTCGTCAGGGATTAAATAGTTTTGCCGAAAACAGTAATGTGGTTCAATTAATCAGTTATGAATATACAGGTCCGTTACATTTCGTCCAGTTTTGGCTCGACGTGATTGCTGAATGGGAAAAGGAAACAGGGAAAAAAGCTACTGTTGCAATAAGCTGCACCAAGGACGTTCAGGATTCTATTTTAGCTGACCCGAAGCGTGCCGCGGTAGTTAATGTTATAGATATTCGTTATTGGTATTACAAAACTGATGGTACAGCCTATGCTCCTAAAGGTGGTTTGAACCTTGCACCACGCCAGCATGCCCGACTAATGAAGGTGGGTGCTGTGAATTTTGAAAGCACCTACAAAGCAGTAAATGAATATCGGACAAAATTCCCGGATAAAGCTGTTACCTTTTACACCTACAATGCGAATTATCCCGAAATGGGCTGGGCTGTATTGATGGCTGGAGGTTCCTTACCCGTGTTGTCAATTAAAGATCAGAAGTTTATGAAGGCTGCTGCGCAGATGCAGGTTATGTCGGCAAATTCTGATAAATATAAGATGTTGGGAAAATCTGGTATTGGAATTATCATTTTCGCCCAATCTAAATCAGATATTCCTGTTCAATTAGAGCCAGGAAAATATATCTTGAAGTTTGTGGATGGACAAAGTGGTACGGTTGAAGTTATAAATAAATCTATCGCCGGTGGACAGTCATTTGATTTGAAAGTCAACAATAAAGCTACTGGGGCTTATTGGTTCCAAAAAATATAAATAATAATTTCTGGTAAAAAGCCGATTCAATTTTTCTATTGAATCGGCTTTTTGTTTGCATGTAATTGTAATTTTAATTCAAAACATGTTATAAAGCATGTTACCTATTTTTACCATATCGAAATCAGAATTTCCAACCATTTGATGTGCGCACACAGTATTTTTGTTGCATAGAAATTTGAACTCAATTTAATACACTGTGTCTCGATGGAAAACAACTACTCAAAAAAATCAACTTACGTAAATGCTGATTCAGAAACTGTTCAGCTGCTCGCCGACTTTCACGCCGGTAATACAGCTGCATTCTCTAAATTGTATAATATGTACGTCAATTTGCTTTATAGCTATGGTTGCAAACTGACAACAGATATGGAATTGCTTAAAGACTGTATTCAGGAAGTATTTATAAAAATCTATAATAAACGTACTGAATTAGACACAGTCGCTAATTTCAAATCTTATATTCTGATTTCGCTTAAAAATAAATTGTGCGACGAAAGCCGTAAGCGCGTTAATCTTTCTGACGTATCTGTGGACGAATTGGATATTATCTCTGCAGACAATGTAGAAAAGGATTATATTGCCAACGAAAAAGAACAAACAGATAATGCTTACGTCACCCGAATGTTGGATCAATTGTCTCCTCGTCAGCGCAAAGCAATTGTTTTGTATTATATCGAAGAAAAAAAATACGAAGATATCTGTGTTATCATGGATATGAATTACCAATCGGTACGTAATCTAATACACCGCGGAATTTCTAAATTGCGCACTTTTGCTGCTTAAGAATAAATAATCAAACTATTGAGTACGAACCACGTTTGTTTGCGTCTTATTATTAATTAAAGGCAAAACACGTGAGTTCAACTACGGATATAAATGTAATCAGTTTGTTAGTTAATGATGACTTCATTAATTACGTAATTAATCCCAATCTTATTTTAAATGAGATGTGGGATGATTTCTTTGGATTACACCCTGATCTGATTTCTGTAGCCAATCAAGCAAAAATGATCCTCCTTGGCGAACTGGATTTTAAAGAATTACCTGCTGTTGAAGTACACGAACTCGAACTATGTATTTTTGAAAAATGTGGACTTTCGGTCGCCTAGATTATTAGCATTTCCCCTTCCAATTTTCGTATTTCTCCTCCAATTCTGATTTTAATGTATCTTGCTGCTCAATGATTGTTGTGTTACTAGTTTTTGTGCTAACTTGTGTAATCCTTGTCCGTTTTTATTGTTGGAGGTTATGAATTAGCTGGTATGCTTCTTCCTGCTCTTCGGGCGATTCGCAATAGGTTACCGCTACCATTTTCATTCCCGGCACCCAAAGACGGGTAAGTTGTTCGCTAATGGTATCGAGGTCGCCCACAATGCGGGTGTTGAGCACCACGCCGGTATTGGCAAAGCTGTTGAAAGCTTCCAGATTAGTATTTGCTCCAGGATCGGTTTGAGGTGAGAAAGCGCCATCGGCCATTTTCAGCCCTTTTATTTGCAATACTGCATCCACCCACCCTGCCCAGTCACCACAGGAATGAAAAACGGGACCACCCAACGGTGTACATATTTTTTCTACCGAAGGAACAGCCATTTCGATGTATTGTTCGGGTGCAATCATAATGGCATTATCGTCGCTCATGCCCAATCCGGTCCATGCGGTGGACGAAGCAAAACCATGACCGGGCGAAGCCAGTGCCGAACCAATGCGTTTAAGTTGTTCTTCGTTGAAACGAATGGATAAATCGGCCAGACGATCGAAAAGCTGTAACACTTTTTCGGGCTCCAGCATGGTGTCCATGAAAAATTGGTCGAGCGGATAAAGGTGACCAATGATATTGAGCGGCGATTGTGTATCGGTAAGCGACATAGGTACACGACCTTTGGTTTGCTCCATAAAATACTCAATCATGTTCAGCGTATGCCGTCCGATATTGGTTTGAGCCACCTCCTGCGGTTCGTAAGCCAGTACTTCGTCGATGGAATTGAAGCGGGTAATCAGTGCCGGAGCCTGACCTTCGTGCCAGATATAATCGCCACCAAATGCGCTGGCAATAGTGCCAATGCCGTACCACGGTTCCAAAAAGTTGGGAACATCGGCTTTGTAAAGCATACTTTTTTGCAGCGAACCCAGTTGCAGTTCCAGCGAGCGTTTCATATCCCGGCAGCCAAACGAGAAACATTCGGCAACCCGCATACGGCGGTACACCAATACGCCCGTTTTTTGTTGCCAAAAGTCAGCACAGGTTTTATTTAATCCCGCTGCATAGGCTTGGTATGTATCAAAATCGAAATTCTCAGGCGTAATAGGTAATACCTGTGTGGATTGCGAATCAGCCAGTTTGTTGTCGAATTGTTTTGCCATAAAGCCCCTCCAAACCTCCCCAAAAGGGAGGCTTTTAATTAGTAAGTTGATTGATATTGCCTAGTTTCATTCAAGTTTTTTACTCATCATTCTTTTAAGTCCCCTTCGGGGGATTTAGGGGGCTGTTTTTCTTAATTCCGCCACCATTTCAAAAATAGCATCAATTTTATCGTCGCTTACCGAGTCGTCGATGTTGATGCAGCAAACGCCCGTTAGGTACGGATTGCCCGAGTCTTTTACCAATGAAGTGATAGTCTGTTGGATTTCTTCTTTAGACTGAGTAGCCAGTTCTACCGGACTGTAGCGGATATTCAGGAAGGTATCGGGCAAATGTTCGCGCAGCACTTTGATGTCGCCACCCCACCCTACGTCCAGAAAATCGAGATTCGGAATCTTAGCAAAGCTTGCCGCCATGCGGTGCGGATCAGGTCCGCAGTAGTGAATGCCGTACGGACGTTTTTGACTCCAGGCAATGTCGTATGGCAAAAGAAACTCTTCATAATCTTCGGCCGAAATCATAGTATGCGAGCATTCGGAGTGCAGAAGCACGGGTTTATTGAGCAAGCGCACGCCGCGGTTTACCGAAATGGAGGTAGTTCCGGTTTCGGCAGCCAGATAATTGGTAAATTTTTCGATAACCGCAGCAATGGAATCAAAATATGCTTTCGTTTCGTCGGGGGTCATCATCATGTCCAAAAAGATGTTTTCGCCGCGCAGGTCCATGGCTATATTCAGCACACCACCCCAGTTGATATCGCCCGTCAGTCGGCCGTATTTCGATTTTAGCGCTTCGACCAGCGTTAGAACTTGTTTGAAGGCCGGTGAATTAAAAGCAGCTTCGACACTTACATTTTCCAATTCCTTGTGAGCCGCTAACACTTGTGGTGGATGGTTTTCGGAGTAATTCACTTCGCACCCCATCATTTCCGACAACAGGTAACCGGCTGCCAAATGTACAGCGCCAATTTCCGGACGGGCCTCGTTGCGGTGTTCGCCCATTCCGTAACGCCCCCAGCGTTCATAAAGCATTTTTTCTTTTTGTTGCTCCACTTCCACCCGTTTCAGCGGATGATAAAAAAAGTCGCGGTCGAAGGTGATTCCTTCATTTTTATTCCACCATTCGGGCAGCAGAACAATATCTACGGGCAAAATTGAATTGCCAAGTAAAGGATTGTGTTTGGAAAGCATAAATCTACGATTTCTGTAATTAAATATTGTATTTTATGACGCCCAAAAACAAAGAAATGTACTCAAAAACGGATAAGAAACTACGTTTGCGAGACAGCTAAATTTAGATATATGATTTCAAATTGCTTTTCTATGACAGATGCTATTTTTCCGGTAGAGAAAGGTACTTATGATTGAGAATGCCCTAGTCGTAATTGTTAGGACGCGAATTATTTTCCATACTCTGTGTTAGTATTGAGGTGAATTTATTGTTTATACTATAAAATATATTCATTATAATATATAATAAATGTTTTACTATATATATCTATTTTATTATACATAGTATCTATTTGTATAGAACATAAAACTATTTGTTTAGCTAATATATATATTTGTATAGAAAGTAAATCTATTTGTTTAGCTAGTAAGTATTTTTGTATAAACTACAATTATATTTGTTTACACAGATAAAATAATTTATTAGAAATAATAATTATTCTATTAGCACACAACAAAATGAGCAGTCAAACGTTATACATTGCAGAATAACCATTAACACGTAGATCTATGTCAAATTACGGAAGAAAATATCAAATTCAGGGTGCTGTGGCCTATCCGCATGCAGGTAACATTGTAGAAAAATATCTGAGGGAACATGTTTCAAATCAATCGCGGTTTGCCCGCCAAATGGGAGTTATGCCTTCAACCATCCGGCAGTACTTTAGCAGTGATTCGCTGCAAATGGGCATTCTGTGGAAGCTAAGTCTGATAACGAATCACAACTTTATACTGGAAATAGGATCGAAGCTACCGATTGATTATGATACTCCGGGTGTGATAAACCTCCAACAGCAGTTGGACGCCAAACAGCAGGAGATAGAGATTCTTAAAACAGAAATAGCCGCTCTACAAAAACAAGTGGAGCACCTGAACATTGAAGTTTCGGTCTATAAAAATATTGTTGGGAAGTAATTTCGACCCAACAACAAACCAAAACCGCCGGTAAAGCATGGTACTTTATCGGCGGTTTTGCATTTCGGGTTGAGCTGTTATTTATAATTCACCACTACTTCGTCTTTTCCATCAATCATCAGGCGGTAGTTGTTGCCGTTCAGTTTCTCGATAGTTCCTTTCGAAACTTTCGGTTTTGATTTGCTGGCAAAAGTGAGGTAACCACGGCCTTCGGTGGCAGTAACTTTGATGGTTTTTTCGTTCATGTACAGTTTAATTTCGCCGTGAGGGGTTGGCACTGTCCCTTCCATCCATTTCAGTCCGCCCAGGTTGGGTGCAATGGCAAATTCGCTATATCCGGCTTTTACAGGCTGAATGCCGAGGTAATATTTGCCCAACAGGTAAATAGGACTCGCGCCCCAGGCATGGCAAAGGCTTTTGCCGTAAGGACGACCGTACATGGCGAGATGTTGCGCACCTTTGTCCGTAGGGTTATATTTTTCCCAGAACGAAGTGGCGCCTTCGCGTATCATACCGCCCCAGTAATCTTTCATCTCTTTCATCACCGCTTTTTGTTCGCCCATGGCACACAGGGCTTCCAGTTCGTAGAAACGCATATAAGGTGTCGATATTTTCATTACCGAATCGTTTTGCAATACCGATTTCTTGATCAGTTGTTGCTTTTCGGGCGACAGGTAGTTGAAGAACACGGCAAACATATTGGAGTAACGGGTTATCTGCGATTGTTGTGCACCGTTCAACCTATTATGCACCAATGCTTTTTTTGCCTCGTTCCAAAATGCGGGTTCCAGTTTGCTGCGCAATGCGGTTGCGAGTCCATCGTATTTGGCTTTGTCGGCATTGTTTTTAGCCAAATCGGCACACAAGGCCATTGTTTCCAAACTTTTGCAAAACAACACCTGCTCGTAGGACAGTTCGCCGTGTTTGTCCATATAGCCATCGGCCCAGTCTACAAATACCCAGTCGCCGGTTTGCCCTTCCACCATACCGTTTTTGTTGGTACGGCCAAGCACGTAATCCATCATTGACTGCATACGCGGGTACACTTGTTGGATAAAATGCGTGTCGCCGGTAAATTTGTAGTAGTCGTAAATGGACAGGAACCAGTAAAACGTGTAATCCATAATGGTGTTGCTATGGCTCGTTACCGGATCTTTTCCACGTAACACCCAAATGGTATTTTGCACCGTTTGTGCATCGAAGAACAGGTAATAGTTCATCAGGTAGCTCTGGTAAGCATCGCCACTCCAGGTCCAGCGGTCGCGCTTGATACCGTCGATGAAGCATTCGCGCGTGGTGAGCTGCATGGTGTAAGCTCCTACGTTCCACATTTGGTTTACTTCCTCGTCGTTGCAACGGAACGAACCGCGTTGTTTTTCGGGCTTGTATTCGTACAACATACTTACGTCGTTGTAATTTACACCGGCATCTTTGGTAATGTACACGTAACGGAAAGCCTTATTATTTCCCAGTGTATAGTTTTCTTCCAGTTTCGAAGTCACATTGAGAGCTTCATCCGTTACCGACAAACCGTTCAACGACAGTTGATCTAACGTTTCGCCCAATTTAGTATCCAATGCTTCTTCGGCACTTTCGCCGTAGTAGATATGCACTTTTCCTGTGCCTTTCAGTCCTTTAAACTTAAGAAAGCCAAAGGTTTCTTTTCCAAAATCAATCAGTTCACCATCGTTCTTTTTCTCGCGTTTCACGGCTGACAAAGGCTCGGTGGATAATTTATATTTCGATGGCGCTGCATCAGCTGTTGTAAAACTATCCGAAGTAGCAGCATCCATATAAATGGTGGCCGACGTATCGCTGGCTTTTCCGCTTTCGTCAATCCATTCTTTATCTTCGTAAGTCACCTTCCAACTGGCATCGGTTTTCACGGTTTTTCCGTTTACAAAAATGGCAGGAGGTGTAGCCTGATTCCATACTTTTATGTTCAGGCTGTGTTTGCCTGCCGGAATGGTAAATTTCCGGGGCATACCAAACTGAAGCTTTCCATCCAGTTTTATGTTGAACTTTCCTTCTACAGCTATTTCAATTTCTTCGGCAGCTGCCAAATCTATTTTTTTGCTGAACTCCACCAGCACGTAATGGCTGTCCATTTTCCAAAAATGCGGAAAAAAGGCACCCCGTTCGGTACGGCGGTTGTTCATTTGGTTACCCAACCATATTTCGTAGTCGCCCGGATACCAAATCCAGCTTTGGGCATTGGCAAGCAGCGTTATGGCTGCAAAAGAAAGTAAAAAGAGTGTGCGTTTCATATCGTTTTTCAGTATTAAACTTTTTATCAGAATGGAAGATTAAATTCAGCCAACACATCGGCTATTTTTACCGGAAGTCCGGTTTGCAACGATTTGTCCATGGCTTGCAACAGTGCAACGGTGCCAATGCCTTCCTGCATATTTGGATAGGCTTCGAAACTCTGCTCAATGCTGTCGGCAAAGTATTCGAGGTAGTTTTGATATTCGCCGGCATGGTGGCTTTGCCCTTCGAAGCGGAAATAATGCTTGATGGCAGCATCGCCCCAGGTTATTATCTTTTCTTCGCCGGTCTTGGTAGTTACGGCATAGCGCAATTCATGATAGTCGGCTTGGCTGGCTCCTTCGGTGCCGCGCAAAATACAGCTCATTTCACTTTCGCGCTGAGCCGGTTGCGTTGGCGAAGTATACACACCACTCACACGGGCTATTCTGCCATCGGTGGCTTTGAAAATAAAGTGCATGGTGTCTTCGTTTTTCAGCCCGGCATTTTTCCCGTTACTGCTAATCATACCGTAGCCCATTACCTCTTCAATGTTGGGCAAATACCACCGGATAAAGTCCACCGGATGGCTCAACCCACCATAAAGCCACTTGAACGATTGCTGCAACGACCAATCTTTAGCCAGAAACCAACGATGATCGGCATTGTAGTGCGACTCAATGGTAATCAGCTCGCCAATCTCGCCCGCTTCGTAATCTGCTCGTTGCCGTTTGGCCGGTTCGAAGAATCGCGAACTTTGCCCAACAAAAACTTTTTTACCCGTTTTTGCGCTTAGTTCCAATAGCTCTTTTGCTTTGGACAAATCATCGATAAAAGGCTTGGTACAAACCACATGTTTTCCATGCAGCAAAGCCTGTTTTACGTGTTCGGCATGCAAGTGGTCGGGCGTATAAATGGCCACAATATCTATCTGGGCATCATTCAGAATATCGTCGTAATTTGTGGTATAAGCATAAAAATCGAACTCCTTGGCACGCAGCTTACAAAGTTCTTCGTTTCTATCGCACACTTTTATCAGTTCCAGTTTTGGACTTTTAAGAGCTGCCGACATGGTGCTGCGCCCTTCGCCGAGACCTAGAATTGCTATTTTCAACATTAATTCATTTTTTTTTGAAGGATTATCTTTGATTTACTTTTTTTAGAAATACCCAGGTTTCGTTAGGCTTTGCGCCTTCAATTCCGGTTTGGTATTTTTTCATAATGGCATTCCAATCGTCAACACGTGGATTGTTTTCTGTTGTTTTGGGGTTTAATTCATCCAAACTAGCGCCCCTGGGAATACTTATCACCAACAACAGTTGACGTCCGTTTTTATAAACTTGAAGCTGTTGAAAGTCAGCATTGCAAAATCCGGCAGATACTTCCGGCCATTTTTCAAACTGAGTTTTGTGATAATCCAGGTATTCCTGTTGAAGTTTAATGTCATCTACCAGATTTGCAGTTAATAGTAGATGATCCCATTCCGGAGCTATTTCAGTGTTTTTGCACCGTTCAAACTTACTGAAATTATAAATTGGAAGATCGTAAGCCTTGATTTGTGCTGCTGGGTAAATTTTATTAAATTCTTTTTTAAGCTCTTCGGCATGATTTAATTTGGCATACAGCACCAAATGATTTTGCCATTGATAAAGTTGTGGATTTATAGCCCCATTTGTTTTTGCTATCGCAATAATTTTTGCAGCATCAAATCCATTTCCAAGCAATTCTATTGCAGCAAAATGTGGAATTTCCTGCAATGTAGCAGTTGTATTTTCAATAATCTCTTTTTTTAATGCTCTAAAT
>Ga0302215_10000936_pt1 | contig 21175 bp, 13 predicted proteins | sample II_Fen_N3_1_FD_194580 | JGI IMG/M metagenome (GOLD analysis project Ga0302215, IMG submission 194580) | Peat permafrost microbial communities from Stordalen Mire near Abisko, Sweden - II_Fen_N3_1 | ecosystem: Environmental > Terrestrial > Soil > Wetlands > Permafrost | place: Sweden: Abisko... | reverse complement strand
GATTTTTTGGTCGTTTTATCCGAGGAGGTATCGAAATTTTATCAAAATACATTTCAGCTTAGCGAAGATCGAATTATAATTTCACCGATTTTGCAAAATCCGGAGAGGTTAAGAGTAAATAGCAAGATACTGGAAAGTATAGCCAATGGTTATCTCCAAGAATATAATTTGAAAGGTAAAAAAATACTATTGTATGTAGGGAGACTTGTAGAGGCTAAAGGAATAGTTGTATTTATAAAAGCAATTCAGAATACGCTAATAGAGCAGGTAAATACTGTTTTGGTATTAGTTGGAGCAGGAGAAGAAAAAGAGAATATTGAATTTGCGATAGAAAGTAATCAGTTAAAAGATAAGGTTTTGATGCCAGGGAGGTTTGAAGGTGATGAATTGTATGCCTGGTATGTTTGTGCTTCAGGTTTTGTTTTACCCAGCATGTATGAACCATATGGGGCGGTGGTTAATGAAGCGTTGATTTTCGGAAATAAGGTTTTTTGTTCTAATTATGCTGGAGCAGCTTCATTGATAAGCGCAAATAATGGGATTCTATTTAATCCATTGAATGAAGATGAAGTAATTGATAAACTGAATGCTTTTCTGGGTTCTCTACATGTTGTTGATGATATTGATTTAAATGGGAAGCCGTCTTTAATGATGAATACCCGTAATAACTTTGATATTGAGTGGAATAAAATTAATATAAATTGACCGTTTTGAAATAGATAGATGACTTTATCCGCTTTCTAATCAGTAATTTAATTTGACAATTACGTTTTTTTTGATATTGAAATTACTTTATATGTGATTCTATAATAATATTTTAACCGACAATAAATTTTAAAAATATGATTTTAGTGGAATGTCATGAAGGTTTACCTTTAGAATATGAATTTTTTTTAACGGAAAAATATGATTCATTTATAACTACTTGTCGATATATAGAAATCAATTATTCATCTTACGAACTTAGTCATATGTTTGTATATGAAGATGATATTTTGATTGATTTACTTGTTTTTGGAAATAATGGGAATACTTGTGTTTGTTTTAACTCTCTTGCCAGAATTGATCAAAAAGTTATTCAAGAATTTTCAAAAAAAGTCTTTGAATTATTTCCAAACATCATCAGAATTGAAATCAGAGCTTCATACATAGAATATTCTTTGCCAAAAGCTTTCCTGAATTTTAATGACAATGATCAAATTCTCAATTTGCCTCCTACAGTAGATGATTATTACAAAGAACTAGGTTCAAGTACACGGCAGCGTATAAGAAACCGAAGAGGTAGGTTATTAAAAGATTTTCCAAGTATACAATTTGTAGCAAAGTTTGGAGAAGAAATTGATGAAGCAGTTGTAGATAGAATAATAGAACTGAATTGTGTCAGGATGAAATCCAAGGGTAGTATTCCGGGAATAAGCAATGAAGATAGAAAGAAAATCTACGATTATTCCAGGGTTTATGGTTGTGTGGTTTATGTTGAGATAGATGGAGAATTAGTTGCAGGTTGTATATCTACAATTTTAAATAAAAGTGTCTTTATGCACGTATTTTCTCACGATAATGCTTTTTCAAAATATAATCTGGGTGAGGTATGCATGTTTTATTTAATTCAAACATCGATAGAAAATGAGATGTCTACATTTCACTTTTTATGGGGAAGAACTGAATTTAAGAAAAGATTGTTAGGACAAAATAATGAATTGTATTTTTATTATATATTCAGATCGTATTCGATAAATTACTTTATTTCTCGTGTTCAAATACTATTAACTAACATTATAAACCTATTAAAGGAATCCAAAATTCTGGAACCGATTAAAAGCAAGATAAAATCAATCAGAATAAGAAAATGGCAAGATTCATAGAGTTCAAGTAACTTTCATTAATCACATATTAAACAATTATTATAACACCTTTTGGGGAAGTATCGATATAGTATTGTCGAATACAAATGCGTCATTAATTTATAAAAAAAACAAATTCCTTTAATTTTAAAAAATGAGATATGATTTCTATTGAGTGTTTAAAAGGATTACCCAATGATTACGAATCATTTTTGATAGATAAATACAATTCATACTATACCACGTGTCGGTATATCGAAATATTTTATCCAACCTATGATATTAACCACATCCTAGTTCGTGAAGATGGCAATTTAATCGACTTATTGATATTTGGTAACGAAGGGAGCACTGCCACGTGCTTTAATTCGCTTGTAGAGATAGGAGAGGATATTATTGTTGAATGCACAAAAGAGCTATTTAAAACACATGCGAGCTTGCAAAAAATTATAATTAATGCATTTTACAAAAGTTACAACATAAAAAGATCAGTTTTATCTTTAAAATGTAATGACCATATCGTCGATTTGCCAGCTTCGCTTGATGAGTATTATTCAATGCTTGGATACCACACACGTAAAAATAGCAAAAATAGAAAAGTAAGACTGCTGAGAGACTATCCAGATGCGAAATTTAATGTGAAATATGGTGTTGAAATCGATGAACAGCTTATAGACACGATCTTGCAGTTGAACATTGATAGAATGAAATCTAAAGGAATAGTTCCGGGCAGTGATAAGGATAAAGATAGAATATTTCAATACTCACAGCATTATGGGTGCGTAGCTTACATTGAGATAGATGGTGTGGTCATAGCAGGCTTTATAAGTACGATATTAGGGAAAAGGATATTCGGACACGTAATCGCTCATGATGATACTTATGGTAAGTATAATCCCGGTGAAGTATGTCAATTTTATCTTATTCAAACGGCAATAGACAAAGGGCTAACTACATTTCATTATTCTTCGGGAGATAATGAGTACAAAAAAAGAATGTTAGCTAATCCTCATTCTATGTTCTCATACATTTTATATAGGAAGTATTCCTTTGGTTACTTTTATACTAAAATAAGAGTGACTGTTTCTATAGCTATAGCCGATTTTAGACTCTCTAAATATTCTAAGCCACTTAGGGATGCTATAAAATCCTATAGAAAAAGGAAATACTCTACTAATTTGACTTAAGATTTCTCTTTTTGAATAATTAGTTTCTTATCTGAATTATTTCTGTAAAATGACTTATCCTGTTACATCACGATTATGATTACTATTGAATGTTATAATGGTTTACCAACTGATTACGAATCATTTTTAATACAAAAATATGATTCGTATTTTATAACTTGTAGGTATTTAGAAGTTTATCATTCTATGTGCGATTTTCATTATATGCTAATGTATGACGGCTCTGTTTTGAAAGAGTTGATAATCTATGGTATCAATGGAAAGACTTCTACTTGTTTTAATTCTTTGGCTAAAATAGATGAAAGTATTATTGATGAATTTAGAAAAGAAATTTTATCTAAACACACGGATGTTCAGAAAATTATTATCGAAGCTTCGTATAAACAATATGATATAAATAGAGCTATTCTGTTTTCGAAATTCAATGATTATATCATAACATTGCCTTCCACGTTAGACGATTATTATAAATCACTTGGACGCTCTACCCGTCAACATGTAAAAAACAGAAAAGTTAGGTTGCTAAATGACTACCCTAATGCTCAGTTTATTTGCAAGTACAAAAAAGATATTGACAAGCAAATTATCGAACAAATAATTCAGCTGAATATCGATCGGATGCTAAAGAAGGGAAAGATTCCCGGGAGAAGTAATTCCGATGTTGATGATTTCTTTAGATACTCTCAGTATTACGGTTGTGTGTCTTATATAGAAATAGATGGGAAAGTTCTGGCTGGTTGTATCTCGACGATATTAGATAAAAGAATTTTCTCTCATGTGATAGCTCACGATTCTGAATTTTCTAAATATAGTTTGGGTGAGGTATGTGCATTATATTTAATTCAAGTTTCTATTGAGAATCAACTTTTAGCTTTACATTCATTGTGGGGAGAGAGTGATATGAAAAACAGACTTTTGGCCAAACCAAATTCTGTATACTCTTACATCATCTATAAAAACTATTCTATCGGCTATCTTTACACTAAAATTAAAGTGTTTCTTTGTCTTTCTATTGCAGATTTTCGAAACTCGAGATATTCTAAACCAATAAGAGATGCAATTAAATCATTTCGGAAGAAAAGGGTAAAAATGATTTTCATGAGCTTTTCAATGATAATAAATCTCGCTAAACTTGGTCAAATCATTGGTCTGTTGAATTTTACTGATTCTTTAATGGGTTTGTAATCATACTTTTCTATGAAAAAACTTTTGATATTTCACCCGGCTTTAGCTCCATACAGAGTTGATCAGTTTAACGCGCTTAGCAAGCTATTTGATTTTGAAGTTGTTTTTATATTTGATAATGTTTGGAATCATAAATTCGATCAAAGTAAACTGCTTTCGCAGCTTAAGTTTAAGGTTTCATATTTGCTATCGGGTATTCGTTTTAAAGGAAGGGTTTTGCGTTTCGGAATGCTAAAACATATAAAGAAAACCAACCCTGACATAATTTTAGGATACGAATATTCTTTTACAACTCAATATCTTATTCTCCTAAAACAGTTGGGTCTCATTTCACAAAAAATTGGTTCAACAATTGATGATAGTATTGATATTTGCGAACATGTGCAATCCAAAACCCGATATTTTGCAAGAAAGCAGACTGTAAATCGATTGGATTTTCTTATTGTCCTTTCGGATGAAGTTTCGTCGTATTATCAGAATACATTTGGACTGAAAAAGAAACAAATAATTGTTTCGCCAATTTTGCAGAATCCTGACAGGTTGAGGATGAATTCCGGCGCCTTAGAACAAATAGCAAGGAGATATGCGGATAAATATCAGTTACAGGGGAAAAAAATACTTTTGTTTGTCGGTCGATTTATTCCAGAGAAAGGCTTGGTGAATTTTCTAAATATAGTGACTGATGTTCTTAAGAATCAGGATAAGTTTTTGCTCGTTTTTGTTGGTGATGGTGAGGAAAGAAAATCAATTGAGCGGTTGGTTGAAGTGAAAGGATTAAATAACGCTGTTTCACTCCCGGGCAGATTCGAAGGCGATGAACTATATGCCTGGTATCTGAGCGCTACCGGATTTGTTTTGCCAAGTATATACGAACCATTTGGCGCAGTGGTAAACGAAGCATTGATATTTGGGCTTAAAGTGTTGTGCTCTGTACATGCAGGTTCAGCTGTTTTAATAGGAGAAAACGGCACATTGTTTAATCCAAATGATGAACAAGATACTCTATCCAAACTTGTTGGTTTTATTGATTCTATGGAGTTTTTAGAAAATACACAACTGGCAGATAGACCCTCGCTAATGCAAAATAATGAAGATGATTTTAAAAAAGAATGGGAGATAATGATTTATGATTAAAGTTTTTCAATTAATTAGATCAATTCATTTAGGTGGGGCAGAAATAGTAGCATTCAATTTGTCGGAATACTGTAAAACTGATAATGACGACTTTGAATTTGTAATAATAGAATTGCATAAATCTACAGATGAGTACTCTGTCAATAAAAAGAACGAACTCAAAGCAAAGAATATCTCTTATGCAAGTTTAGGAACTGGACTTAAGACAATCAGTTTATTGATAGGTCATTTTTCACTAGCCTATCAAATCCTGAAAAGAAAGCCGGATATCATACACTCTCACACTGATTTGCCCGATTTGGTTCTTTCCAATACTAAAAGATTATTTTTACTTTTTCATATTAAATTTCCAGTAGTTGTAAGAACCATTCATAATACAGAATTGTGGCCAACCCATAATCTTCTGGGTAAATACGTTGAAAGTTGTTTTGTAAACGATAGGATTGTCGGAGTGTCAAATCAATCTTTAATTGCTTACGAAAATCAGAGGGTTAAGTATAAATTAAAGATTTCAGATTATAAATCTGTAATATACAACGGCTGTAATGTGCCGACCTTTAGAGAGCATCAATTTCAGATTAATCGGAATAAGATTAACGTAGCTTTTTGTGGGCGTTTTGAAGAACAAAAGGGAATTGATGTTTTACTTCAGAGAATAAAAACGGTCAATGCCAAGTATCCAGACAGTTTTCTTTTCCATATTATTGGTAGTGGGACATATCGGAATGAAGTTGTAAAAATTGTAAGTGCTAACGTTTTGGTTTACGATGCTGTCTCTAATATATCAGATAAATTATATGATTTTGACTTCTTAATCATGCCCTCAAGATTTGAAGGTTTGGGGTTAATATCTATCGAGGCATCATTCTCTAAAGTTCCGGTCATAGCCTCCAGTGTGAAAGCTATATTAGAGACTTTACCCCCTGAGTGGCCATTGAAATTTCAATTGGAAGATGAAAAAGAGTTGTTAATGATATTTGATAACATTATTAATAAAAAATATGAGATAGTAAAACTTAAAGATTCGGCATACTTTTATGTTGCAACGAAATTTTCAATGAGTGTAATGTCCAAGGCGTATTCGTCACTTTATGTAGAGTCGGTTATTAAGCAATGATTTAAAATTTTCAAGTAATATACTATGGATGATAAGCAAATAACAATAACCACCAGCTGGGATGATGGGTTTGCATTGGATATTAGAATCGCGGAACTATTAGAGAAGTATAAACTGGGAGGCACTTTTTATGTTCCAATTAATAATCCTCAACGTGATGTGATGAATTCTGAAATGCTCGTTGAAATTTCAAAAAAGCATGAAATAGGAGGGCACACAGTAAATCACACTTTTCTAAATACAGTCGACCAGGTTACCGCTCAATATGAAGTTTCTACCGGTAAAGCAATGCTGGAAGAAAAGTTAGGAAAGAGCATTAATGCTTTTTGTTATCCAGGCGGCAAATACTCGCAGCGTGATATTCAGCTAGTAAAAGACGCTGGTTTTTTATTTGGAAGAACCACAAAATTACTTCATACTACTATCGATCCTTCTCAACAATTGATGCACACAGGTATGCAGGCTTACAACCATAGCAGTATGGTTTTGGTAAGGCACTGTATGAAAAATTTATACTTATCCCCGATTCTTGACTATAGTTTGTTTTATAAAGAGAATAAGAATTTCAGGATTTTAGCTGAAAGTCTGTTGAAAAGATTATTTAAGTATGGAGGAGTTTTTCATTTATGGGGACATTCATGGGAGATAGAGAAATACGGACTTTGGACGGAATTAGAAGAGGTTATGAAAATTCTGGCTTTTCATGATGGAATATCTTATATGAACAACACGGAATGCTGGAATCTTTTGAACGCAGAGCAATTCTGATATTTAATTTAATCCCTTGTATATGAAAATTTTATTTATATTACACTATCCTCCACCGGTACACGGTTCATCTGTTGTAGGCCAGTCGATTAGAGATTCAAAGTTGATTAATGAAACATTCAAGTGTCGATATGTCAATTTGCTGGTTTCTAGGAAACTTAATGAAACAGGGAAATCCAGTCCACAAAAAATATTTCGTTTTGTCGGAATTTGGTTGAATTTTATCTATGAGATATTATTTAATAGGCCGGATGTCTGTTATCTGGCGCTAACTGTATCAGGCTCGGCTTTTTTGAAAGATGTATTGTTGGTTTTATTGTTGAGAATTTTGCATATTCGACATGTATTTCACCTTCACAATAAGGGAGTTAAACAAAATCAACCGAAATGGATTTATCGTGTAACATATAAATTTGTTTTTAAAGAAGCAGACGTTATTTTGCTTTCGTCGAATTTATATTCCGATGTGGAGTCTTTTGTTCCTTTTGCAAAAGTGCATATATGCCCAAATGGGATTGACGAGGTTTTTGATAAACAAATAAATCGCACTGCAGAACAAAATGAAGTGCCCAAAATTCTGTTCCTTTCTAATCTAATAGAGTCAAAAGGGCTTTTTGTACTTTTGGATGCATGTTCAATTTTACAACAAAAGGGAATACCTTTTGAGTGTAATTTCGTTGGGGCTGAGGGCGATATTTGCGAAGGTCAATTTAATTATCTGGTAAACAAAAAGCAACTTTCAGATAAAGTTCATTATTTAGGCAAAAAATTTGGGCAAGAGAAATATGATTTATTTAAGGAGGCTGATATTTTTGCTTTTCCTACATTCTTTGAATGTTTTGGACTCGTAAATTTAGAGGCAATGCAATCTTATTTGCCTATTGTATCTACTTCTGAGGGCGGAATACCTGATATCATTGAAGATGGAGTAACTGGATTTCTGGTACCTCCTAAAAATGCTGAGGCTTTAGCTGATAAACTGGAGGTTTTAATTAAAAACTCGGAATTAAGAATACAGATGGGAAATGCTGGGAGGCTCAAATACGAAAATGAGTTTACGTTAAGTATTTTCGAAAATAGACTAACAAATATTATTCTTCACATAGGGAATGAAAAAATAATAACGCACAAACCCAAAGAAAAAGTCCTTTTTATACTCCACATGCCTCCTCCTGTGCATGGATCATCCATTGTTGGTAAAATGATATTTGACAGTACTCTTATCAACAGTTCTTTTAGCTGTAACTATATAAATCTGTTGGTGTCAAGAACATTGAATGAGACTGGTAAAGCCACTTCGCTTAAAGTGTTTAGATTTATACTGATTTGGTCTATATTTTTATTTAGAGTTGTAGTAAAAAGACCAAAATTAGTTTACTTAGCACTTACTGTATCCGGAACAGCTTTTTTTAAAGATTTTTTTCTTATTGCAGTTTTGCGATTCTTACGGATAAAGAGAATTTATCATCTTCATAATAAGGGTGTTTTGGCATTACAAACAAAAAAGAGATACAGGTTATTGTACTCGTTTGTATTTAAAGATGCTGATGTGATTCTGTTATCAAAGCATTTGTATCAGGATATTGCATCTTTTGTTCCTGTTTCTAAGATTCATATCTGTCCGAATGGAATAACTGATGAAGGTTTGCCCGAACCAAAGAATTTTCACGGAGCAAATAATATCGTTAATATATTGTTCTTATCTAATTTGATAGACACAAAAGGTGTAACTGTTTTGTTGGAAGCTTGTTCTTTGTTGAATAATAGATGTTTAGATTTTAATTGCGTTTTTGTTGGTGCTGAAGGGGATATTAATACTTCCCAGTTTATTGAAAAAGTAAAAGCCCTTGAACTCACGAACAATGTTACTTATGCCGGTCGGAAATATGGCGCTGATAAAAGAAAGTATTTTATTGATGCTGATATTTTTGTTTTTCCTACTTTCTACTCTAATGAATGCTTTCCATTAGTTCTTTTAGAGTCAATGAGTTACTCTTTACCTGTAATTTCTACTTTCGAAGGCGGTATCCCCGACATTGTTGAGGATAGTATCACTGGATTCTTAGTTCCTCAAAGGAATATTCAGGCATTAGCAGATAGAATTGAAAATTTAATCAGAAACCCTCAAATGCGCGCAGAGATGGGTGAGGCTGGTAGGAAGAAATATGAGTCAGATTTTACGCAAATAAAATTTGAGTATCATTTGCAAAAAATCATTGAAGATGTGTTCAAATAACAGGCACACCTAATACTTAAAAAGAACTTTTCGATACAACATTAAAAGCTGTAATTTTGTTATGAAATTACATAACTGATTAATCAAGCTATTTTAAGAAATATCTATGTTACAAAAATATACTTTGTTCAATCAGCCGTTAGAATCAATAAATCGTCCAAAAGTTCTAATAAATACGCTTAATGCACATTCGTTTAACACAGCAAGAAAAGATGATGATTTCAACAAAGCTCTACTATACAGTGATATTTTGTTGCCTGATGGAATAAGTGTTGTGTGGGCTATGAGGCTTTTGAGCGGTTTAAAAATTCAGAAAATTGCTGGTGCAGATTTGTTTTTTTATGAAATGGAGCGGGCAAACGAAAAGGGAGGAAAATGTTTTTTTCTTGGAAGCACTGAAGATACTTTAGAGAAAATACAAAAAAGAGCAGCTTTGGAATATCCCAATATTCAGGTTTTCAGCTACTCTCCTCCATACAAAGCCGAATTTAGCGATGAGGATAATGAACAAATGATAGAGGTAATAAATACTGTAAAACCCGATGTGCTTTTTGTTGGAATGACTGCTCCAAAGCAGGAAAAATGGGCTTTTCAGCATTTTAATCAAATGCAGGTTGGGCATGTGTGTTGTATTGGGGCTGTTTTCGATTTTTATGCGGGCACAATTCAGCGTGCTCCAAAGTGGATGATACAGCTTGGGGTTGAGTGGTTATATCGTTTAATCAAAGAGCCTCGTCGCCTTTGGCGAAGATATTTGATTGGAAATACAAAGTTCTTGGGATACATATTGATTGAAAAATTGAAGTCATAAATGTTTTATTCCAGACTCAGGATTCTTATTTTATAATTATTTTACAAGTTAATTCTATGGAGTCAAATGAAACCGAATTGAGTTTCTTATATCTGTTTTTTGATCTAATTATTTTAAATGTTGCTATTGCAATCATTATATCAGTAACGCCATTACTGAACGGATTGAACATACATGATATAAGCTTATATTTATTACATGCTAATATGTCAGCTGTAATAGCATATTCAGCGCTTGCCAGAAAGAATCTATATTTACATGATAATTTCTTAAACAGAGTCAGGCGAATTACTAATCGTTTACTCGTATTTATTGTTGTATTATTTATTATTGCGCAACTTTTCCTACCCCAAAATTATTCTGTTTTATTTATTGTTATTTATACTGTGCTTTTCTATATTGGAGAGTTGGTATTCTATTACTTTTTGTATGGATATCTCAGACTGAGCCGATCTAAAGGGTTTTATGTTCACAGAGTGCTCATTATTGGGTTAAATGATATGAGCACATTTCTACGCCATCTATTGACAAATAATCCAATGTTAGGTTATGAATTTGTAGGTTATGTCGCCGACAAACAAGATGAAGATAACAGTATATTAGGCTCCATTGACAAATTGGCGACGCTTGTAAGGGAGAATGAGGTTGATTTCCTTTTTGTAACAAATTCTGCATATAACGATTTAAAGAAAACGAAGGAATTACTGGCAGTTTGCAATAAAATAGGAGTGCGACTAAGATTTGTGCCTGAAAATCAATACTGGTTTCGAACAAAAATAAATATGGAGTCTATTGGCTCTCTTGTTGTATTCAATCCGCAGGAAATACCACTTGATGATCTAAAATCCCGATTTTTTAAGAGAGTATTTGATTTTTGTTTTTCTATTTTAGTCTTGATTTTCGTCATCAGTTGGCTGTTTCCTATTCTGGCAATATTAATTAAATTGAGTTCAAAAGGTCCTGTCTTCTTTCGTCAAAAACGCACAGGTATAAATAATAAAACCTTTACTTGTCTTAAATTCAGAAGTATGCGCATGAGTAATGATGCGGATGAAAAGCAGGCTACAAAAGGAGATAATAGAATTACCCGAATAGGAATATTTTTAAGAAAGTCAAATCTTGATGAATTTCCACAATTTCTGAATGTACTCATAGGTCAAATGTCTATTGTAGGACCCCGGCCACATATGATAAAGCATACCGATCAATATTCAGAACTTATCGATTATTATAGAGTTAGACATTATGTTAAACCAGGTATCACCGGCTGGGCTCAAGTGAATGGGTATAGAGGTGAGACTGATGAGTTATGGAAGATGCAAAAGCGAGTAGAGTACGATATGAAATACCTCGAGAACTGGACTTTTGGCTGGGATCTCAGAATTATATTTCTGACTATATTTGGTAAAAGTGCATATAAAAACGCACTCTAGTCTTTACTTATTTCTTTCAAAAAACCTCTGACAATCTTTGTTGGAGGTTTTTTTATTTGATGTTCGTATGAGTCTGTCTTAATCATTTAAATTCTGCTTTTTGTAGTATGCATAAGCATTGATAATAGTAGCCGTGTAGCAATTATTACAGCTTGTGAAGTGGATTGTTTTTTTAATTTTTTATTCTGTCAGTATAATTTGAATTTCAGTTACTTGTTTGATGCGCCTATATATTATTTATATTAAATTACTGCCAAATATTGAACAAAAATGGATTTATCTTTATGTATTATTGTTATCTTTGCAGTCCTTACAAGTAATAATTTGAATATTGACTGTATTTATTATGAGGCAATAAGTATGTTAATATACGTAATGTGTAGCAAATAGTGTGGTTGACTCATGCTTAATCAGTTGAAAAAAGAGATTGCCGTGCGTGGATTTACTGGATTTTAATTTATTTGGTATAAAAATCTAGATATATTATATTTCAACGCATCTATGAGTTATTATTTATTTGCTTGCCACAAACAGGGAAGAAGTTCTAATGGGTTGATTATAGTTTGTTGTTTACAAGAGTTTTTAAAGACATCCAATCTCAGAATGATGTTGAATTTCTTTTTAACTGTAGTTTTTTGAGGAAGATAATGGCGATGATCTTGAGCAATATGTGTGCATTTTATAATGTTTTAAACCAGAATTATATGAAATAAGTCTACTCACTTTATCAATCTTTATTATGAATTCAACCGAAACTGATCTGAAATTTCTCTACATTTTTATTGACCTGATTATTCTTAACGTTGCTATTGCAATTATTTTCTCGATAACTCCATTTATAAAAGAATTAAATATACACGATGTAAGTTTATATCTTTTACATGCTAATATGTCTGGTATTATTACTTATTCTTTATTCTCCAGACGAAATTTATATTTGCATGATGACTTCTCTAATAGAATTAAGCGTATAAATAAACGAATACTGATTTTTATCGTAGTTGCTTTTGTTTTAGCGCATTTATTTTTACCAAGAACATTTTCTCGTTTGTTTTTAATTGAATATACTGCCGTTTTTTATATCGGTAAGTTGACATTTTATTTTTTCCTTTATAAATACCTAAAATACAGGCGTGCAAAAGGATTTTATGTTGATAGAGTGCTTATTGTAGGGTTAAATGAGATGAGTGTATTTCTGAAGGATTTATTAAATAATAATGCTCTGCTCGGATATCAGTTCGTAGGTTATGTCTCTGAAAAATATGAAGATAATCGGAAGGGCATTCTTGGACAGCTAGATAATTTAGTACAGTTGGTCACCCAACACGAGATTAACATTGTATTTGTTACATTGCTTGAATATAATGATTTAAATAAATGTAAAGAGTTATTGGCGGTTTGCAATAAATTAGGTGTTCGACTAAGATTCGTACCAGAGAATCAGTATTGGTTTAAAACACGTAAAAACCTCGAATCGGTTGGCTCTTTAGTGGTAATAAATCCTCAGGAAATTCCTTTGGATGATCTTAATTTCCGATTTATAAAAAGAATTTTTGATGTCATCTTCTCCTTGTTGGTCATATTGTTTGTTTTTAGTTGGTTATTCCCTATTTTAGGGGTGCTTGTTAAATTGAGTTCCAGTGGTCCTGTATTTTTTGTTCAAAAACGTACAGGGATCAACAACAGAACTTTTCGTTGTTTGAAATTCAGAAGTATGCGTGTTAATATAGATGCTGATAACAAGCAGGCAACCAAATCCGATGACAGAGTGACTCTTATTGGTCGCTTTTTGCGCAAAACCAATTTGGATGAATTTCCGCAGTTTTTTAATGTTCTAGTAGGTCAGATGTCTATAGTTGGTCCACGCCCCCACATGCTTAAGCATACGGATAAGTATTCTGAGTTGATTGATTTTTATCGTGTTCGTCATTATGTAAAACCCGGAATTACGGGATGGGCTCAGGTAAATGGATACAGAGGGGAGACAGATGAATTGTGGAAGATGGAAAAACGCGTAGAATTTGACATGGCTTACTTAGACAACTGGACATTTTGGTGGGATTTAAAAATTGTAGCATTAACTATTGTTGGAAAAAAGGTATATAGAAATGCTTTTTAAATCTGTATAAAACTCGGAAGCCTGAGTTGAGCTTTAAATTTAAGAGTAAACCTCAGAGAATATTATTTCTTTGAGGTTTTTTTACGAAGATAAGTTGTTGTCTATAGGATTTTAATTTAACAATGATTAATGTTCAAAATATGATTTTAAGATTAAAAATAGTATATAGGAATAATTCCCTTTTGTTTGCCGATAGTTGAAAACTGAAACATTTTGTATTGATTCCTGTTTTTTTTATGTGTTTTTGCTCTTCTTTCATCGTTTTTTGTGTACTTAGAACGTTAAAGTTCTGTTTTAGAAAAGAATATTTCCTTTTTAGAGAATTATTTTTGATTCATTTACATTTTTTTGTTTTACATTTTTCTTCATACGTTTTATTTGTGTAATACTTTGAAATCTAACTGAATACACAAAAGTTAAAAGAATGAAAATATGTTTCATTAGGTGTTTTTTGATGCTGAAATTGTATACTTACCTACATATTGACACAAAAATTCTGTATATTTTTTCTATTTATCATCAAAAACACTTGTTTTTTAATTATTAATACTTTATTTTTGCAAACTGTTTTAATGAGGTTACAAGAAAAAACGCAAATTAAAGAAGATTAATAAACAAAATGTTAAATTTATGAGAAAACTAACGTTCTTATTGACTTGCCTATTTTTGGTAAGTGTGGGTTTGGTTAATGCTCAATCAAAATCAATTTCGGGAAAAGTATTTTCCGCTGATGATGGGCAACCTATTATTGGAGCAACTGTAAAAGTGAAAAACACCGGAACAGGTGTAATAACTAATACAGATGGAGAATTTAGAATTAATCTGTCGGCCAATGAGAAAACGTTGGTTATTTCTTTTGTAGGAATGAAGACAGTAGAGGTTGAAGCAAAGAATAACGTTACAATCACGCTTGGGTCAGATTCTAAATTGATAGACGAGGTAGTAGTTGTAGCAACTGCTCTTGGTATTAAAAGACAGGAAAGAGAAGTTGGATATGCTGCAACAACTATTAAAGACAAATTTATTACACAAGCAAATTCTACGAATGTCCAACAGGCGTTAAATGGGAAAATTTCAGGGTTGAATATCACCACTACCAATAGTGGTGTATTTGAAGATGCAAAAATCAATATTCGTGGTATTCGTTCACTTACAGGTAATAATCAACCTATGTTGGTTCTGGATGGCTCTCCGGTAAATTTGAGTTATCTTTCTTCAATTTCCCCTGAAGATGTACAAGATATTACAGTATTGAAGAGTGCTGCCTCAGCCGCCCTTTATGGACCAGATGCTGTAAACGGTGTAATTTTAGTTACTACAAAAAGAGGTGATACTGAAAAAACCAAGGTTTCAATTACATCATCTGTTCAAATGAGTAGAGTTGCATATTTCCCCAAAATACAGAAAGAATTTGGTGCGGGTGCAGGTGAGGTTCAAGATCAGTATGGAAATTATGGATATGTTCCTTACGAAAACCAAATGTACGGTCCTCGTTTTGATGGAACTATTAAACCTATTGGAATTGTCAATGAACAAGGTCATCAACAAACGGGTGTTTATGATAATAGCCATTATCAAGACAAACTTGATTTTTATAATACCGGTATTACTTTTCAAAACGCAATTTCTTTATCTAGTAAGAACTACTTTTTAAGCATTACTAATGCTAATATTAAAGGTCTTATGCCTGATGATAAGAATAACAGAACAACTTTGCGTTTTAACTCCGGAAAAGAATATAAAAACTTATCTGTTAATTATAACATCAACTATACACATTCAAATTATGATGTTGTAAACGAGGGTGGTATGCCTGATTTAACTCAAAGTTCATATACAGGAAGTATTTTCTCTCAAATACTACAAATCCCAAACAATGTGCCTTTCCTTACTTATAAAGATCCAAATACTGAATGGGGTAAATATGATAATTATTTTAATGAATTTGCTATAAATCCTTGGTGGATTATCCATAATTTAAGATCTAAAGGAACTACTCATGATTTTACAGGAAATCTTGATATAAGTTATAAATTTGCAAAGTGGCTAAAGGCAGATGTTAAGGCAAGTTCCACGGTTAGTGTTGACTACTTAAAAAATACGACGTCACCTATAAGTGTTTCTGATTGGACATTAAATGTGCAAAAACGTGATGCTACAAGTTATCACAATCAACCCGGAATTGTTTTTACAGATCAAAAAACTAATACAAGAGTGAATGTAGATGCATTTTTAAGTGGTGAAGCCGATGCTAAAGACTTTAACTTCAAATATCTTGCTGGAAGTAGCATTCGCGAAACAGATTATAAGGACGTAGCAGTGGGTGGAAATGATTTATTAGTTAATGATTTGTATAATGTATCTGTACGCTCAGGTGACGCATATGTTCCGGCGTATCCATATAACTCAACGGTTACTACGCGGTTGGTTTCTGCTTATGGAAACTTAACTATTGGGTACAAAAAATTGGCATACATTGATCTGACTGGACGTAATGACTGGGACAGCAGGCTGAGTGCAAATAACAGATCGTTCTTTTATCCAGGTGCTAGTGCCTCGGTAATTATGTCCGATATCTTTCCATCATTAAAAGATAATTCAATTAATTTTTTGAAGTTAAGAGGTGCATGGAATAAATCAGGTAACGTAAATATTAATGCTTACTCAACTGTCGCAAATTATCCTTTAGGTACAGGTTTCCCTTTTGGAAATACAGGTGGATTTACAGCTGGAAACACTATACCAAGTCTTGAGCTTAAACCAGAGTTTGTTACCACAACTGAAGGAGGATTTGAACTTGGATTATTGGATAATAGAATATTTTTTGAAGCATCATATTTTAACCAACAATGTGACAATCAAGTTTTAAGTGTTTCTCAATCTTGGACAACTGGTTATCCTGTTGCTTTAGCTAATGCAGCTAGTTTCCGTAATTATGGTGTTGAAATGGATTTATCGTTAACACCCCTTATTAAAATTGGAAACGGGAGCTTCAACCTTAAGATGAATGCTACTTACAATAATAATGAAGTAACTGCTACGCAAGGTAATCTACCTGTAGTTTTGGCAGGTAATAGCGGATTTATTCAAAATGCAGCAAGTAACCCTACTGTGAATAATATTGCAATTGTCGGTCAACCTGCATTTGGATTCCAAATGACAGATTATAACAGAGATCCTGCTACCGGTAAAGTTATTATAGATGCAAAAACAGGTAATCCTTCATTGGCTACTGATTTGGTAGTTAAGGGAAGAACGCAACCGTTATGGATTATTGGTATATCACCTTCATTTACAATTGGGAACTTTAATATTTCTATGACTTGGGACTATAAGGGTGGTCATAATTTCTATTCTGGTTTAGGTGCTGATATGGATTTCTCAGGAATATCTACTCGTTCAGCAGAATACGGTCGTCAGCGGTTTGTATTTCCTAATTCAGTTTATTTAGATCCTACTACAAATAAATATGTGGACAATACCAACATACTGGTTTCTGACGGTAACTATGGATTTTGGACAGGTAAAACTACAAATACTGGTGTAGCTACAAATTATTTTACAAGTGCTGCAGCATGGAGACTTCGTGAATTGAACATTACTTACAATTTGCCAGCTAAGTTCTTGAGAAATAATACAAATTTTATAAAACAAGCTTCAGTAAGTTTAGTTGGAAAAAACCTGCTAATGTTCCTACCAAAATCTAATCAATGGGGGGATCCGGAATTTAATTATACTGCAACTGGTAATGTTATTGGAATTAGTAGTGCTTATCAGACACCGGCTTCACGTTTTTATGGAGCGACAGTTAATATCCAGTTCTAATTAACTATTAATTATTGAAATATGAAAAATATAAAAAATATAATAAAGTTGTCGCTTTTAGCTGTTGTTGTTGCAACTAGCTCATGTAGTGACTTTTTAGATGTAAATAAAGATCCAAATCGTGTAACGGATTCAAATATTACACCGCAATTGATTTTTACCCAAGCAGAAAATGCTATAGGTACGAGGCAAGCTACTCGTTTTGTTTTCATGAATAACTGGATGGGTTATTGGGCTCGTTCTGGGAGTTTTATTGTGGAACAAGAAGAAACTACTTATAAAGTGACCAGTACTTTTACAGAAGGCAATTGGGATCAAGCTTATAATATCTTATTTGACTTGTATAAGGTAAAATCACTGGCTTTAACAGCTAATGATTCAGTTCTGGCTGGTGCTTCTATAATATTGTCTACCAAACTTTGGCAAGAAACAGTTGATCAGTTTGGTGCAATACCTTATTCTCAGGCATTTGATCATTTAAAATATCCAACTCCGGTTTATGATCCTGCAGCAACAATTTATGCAGACTTACTTGTACAATTAGATAAGGCTATCTCATATTTACAAGCTACCCCAAAAACTTCAATGGTAGAATCCTTTGCAAAGGCAGATATGATTTTTGCCAGAGGAAATAGTGATTTTGACGTAGCAACTTCATGGAAGAGATTAGCAAACACTATCAAATTAAGGATATTCTTGCGCCAGTCAGCAAGCGGTTTTGTGCCATCTGCCGCTCAACTAGCTAAAATTGGGACAGATGGAGGATTCTTAGGTGCAGGTGAAGATGTTGCGGTGAATCCTGGATATTCCAATCAAACCGATAAACAAAATCCATTTTATGCGGCTTTTGGTTTAACTCCATCGGGTTCTGCTGCAAGTACCAATAATAAGGCAAATGCTTATTTTTATAATCTAACAGATAATTATCGATATGATAGATTTTATGCAGCACCTGTTACTCCAACTTACTATGGTGCGTTAAATGGAAATAAAGTTTCTGGTGGAAGCCAAATTGCTGGAACTGATATTGGTCCAGGATTAGCCGGCACATCTATGCAAGATCAATGGATTCTACCTGCTTTTGAAAGTTTATTCTTCCAAGCAGAAGCCTCTGCAAGAGGCTGGGCGGTTAGTAGTTTGCCTACCGATTCCCTGTATAAATTGTCTGTAAGACAGTCATTTAAGTGGCTAGGTGTTGCAGATGCCGATAAAATGGCAACTGAGTATCTTTATTCTCCGGATTTTGGAGCTAGATGGGAAGATGCAGGTACAACTTCAGAAGATCACGTACAGTTTATTGCGTTTCAGAAATATCTTTCAATGTGTGGTATTGATCCAATGGAAGAATGGGCTGATTTAAGACGTGGTGTTTTAGTTTTACCTAGTGGTTACCTATCTTGGAATTCGGTTAGAGCATCACATTTACCTTGGGTATTACCATATCCGCAAAGTGAGATAACAACAAATGCTGCAAAAGTACCTGCAAGATCAGGAGATCAAATTTTCACAGAAAAATTATTCTGGCAACCTTGATAAATTATTCATTCAATGTTACAGTTTACGGATAATCTTTTATAGTGAACTGTAACATATTGATTAACTCCAAAAAAAAAAATAAATATGAAAAAAATATTTTATAAAATTTTTCCAGTCTTTTCGGTTGCCTTCTTAATGACACTGACTGGCTGTTTGAGTGATAGTGATTATAACAACGGAATTAATGGGATTAAACCTACAGCTAATAATTTTGTAGAAGTTCATTTAACTTCTAGTAATAATCTTAATTTGATAAACGAGGCTTATACTAATGCAACAAGTGATCAGATTGAAGAGATAATTCCTGTTAATTTAACTTCTGGTCCTGCAAAAAGTGATTTGACAGTTGACTTTATTCAGTTGACACCTTCAAATTCTACAGTGATTGACTCAATGGTTAATAATTTACATGATGCAACTGGAAATAAGATTGCTAATTTGAATTATCCACCAACTGATCAATTTGCAATAGCCAATGCAAATAATAAAGTAGTAATACCTAAAGATTCGTCTGTGGGATATATTAAGATCAAAATAACTCCATCTAACTTTATTGGAAAAAGCTGGGTGGTTGGATTTAAACTAACAGGAGTTAGTGATACTAAATATACTGTAAGTAATTTAAATGTCGGCATAGTTAAGTTTAACGTTAAGAACCAATATGATGCAAATTATATTTGTAATGGATATCGTATAAGACCAGGTAATCCGACCGAACCAGTAGATAAAAACGAAGAAAGACGCTTAAGTACAATTAATGGTACTACAGTTCAGGATCCTAAGTTTGGAAACTATTCAACTTACCATGTAAATGTTGAAGTTACAACAAACACAATTGTAGTTGGAGGTACAACTTGCTTTAAAGTTATCGCAACACCGGTTAATGATGCTGGTGGAGTAGTTGGTGGCATGTATACCACTTGGACGGGTGATGCTGCAACTTTACCTAAACCACCTGCAAACCCAACAGAAATAAATTATTATAATCCGGTTACTAAAACTTTTGTTTTGAATTGTTATTATGGTACTCGTATTATGTACGAAGTACTAACAAGAGAATAAGATATTGGGTCGTATATTGAAAGATATACATGCTGATAAAAAATGAGTGAGCGAATTAATCGCTTACTCATTTTTTTATAGATAACTTTTGGTGTCGGTCTTATAAATTGTTTTTTTATATATTTCATCACTATATAGGGTCTGCTGATAAACTCAATAGCCATTTATATCTAAAATTTGACTGGATATCGTCTGATTGATTAAAGGATATTTATATCAATGAATCTTTCCTTTACCTGATTACAGTATCTTTCGGGAACCGATGTTTTTTTGTACTTTTGCAAAACTTTTAATGATATTTGCGAAATATTTTTAAAACATTGCTAGATAGCATTTTTCAATTAAAAACAAACTAAAAAACAATTCTCCAAATTTTCTGAATGCACATGAACACCATACAGATTAAAGACAAAAAGTTTTCACTTTCTATCCCAGAGGCAGAAATTCAAGCAGCGGTTCGTAAAGTAGCGGAAGCTATCAACCATGATATTGCTGAAAAAAATCCGCTATTTATCTGCGTTCTAAATGGTGCATTTATGTTTGCCGGTGACTTGATGAAAAATGTAAGTATACCGTGTGAAATCACTTTTATCAAACTATCATCTTACGAAGGGTTGTATTCCAGCGGTTCTGTAAAAGAAATTATAGGTTTGAATGAGAGTGTAGTGGGAAGAAACGTTGTGGTAGTGGAGGATATTGTAGATACGGGTATTACTATGGAGCGCATTCTGAGTTCGCTAAGAGCTAAAGGTGCTAATGAAATAAGGGTTGCTACTTTTTTGCAAAAACCAGATGCTTTGCAACGGGATATAAAGATTGATTATGTGGCAATGAGAATTCCGAATGATTTTATTGTAGGGTATGGATTGGATTATGATGGGTACGGTCGCAATTTGAAGGATATTTATACTGTGGTTT
>Ga0302215_10000933_pt1 | contig 21210 bp, 22 predicted proteins | sample II_Fen_N3_1_FD_194580 | JGI IMG/M metagenome (GOLD analysis project Ga0302215, IMG submission 194580) | Peat permafrost microbial communities from Stordalen Mire near Abisko, Sweden - II_Fen_N3_1 | ecosystem: Environmental > Terrestrial > Soil > Wetlands > Permafrost | place: Sweden: Abisko... | reverse complement strand
GGCGTGCATAGCGGTTTGGATTGTCTGTCAGGCGGGGTATTCCCAATTCAACGGCAATCTTATTAAAATCGTTTTTCTCGGAATCAAAGAAACCAAACTTCTGTTTATTCAAATCCGAATATATGGAAGAGTAAGGATATTTCACAATGGAAGCAAGGGTGCTATAGGTCAGAACAAATCCTCCGGGTCGCCGTCCGATAAACTGATGGGTCAGCAGCCTGAACGCATTGGCATTCCCTTCATAAAAAGTGCAGTCTTTCCATTCTTCCGCTGTCATTTCGTTCTTCAGGTTTTGCACGTTTCCTTCCGAAAAGAAGGTGGCGATGGCCCTTTCCCCCGAATGTCCAAAAGGCGGATTACCCAGGTCGTGTGCCAGGCATGCTGCCGAAACAATGGATCCGATTTCGTCAATAAAAGGGGAAGCAAATGCATTTATCTTATGGATACGGTGAGCTACATTCACTCCCAGCGAACGTCCAACACAGGCTACCTCCAGACTATGTGTCAGCCGGTTGTGTACAAAAACACTGCCCGGGAGAGGAAATACCTGAGTTTTATTCTGTAACCTCCTAAAAGGTGCCGAGAAAATCAGCCGGTCATAATCCCGTTGAAACTCACTGCGGTCGTCGGCTCTTTTAGCGTGATACGCTTCCTGTCCGAACCGTTTAGTAGATAATAGTTGATTCCAGTTCATTGTTATGTTTCTATTTTAATCATCGAAGATTTGAGCAACAGTGATTTCAATGATATCATTATAAATACTATCTTATAAGCAATCGTTATTATTTAAACACATGTGTCTAAAACTACAAAGAATTATTATTCTGCACTATGACAATTATTAATTTTTCATTGTTAGTTACTTAATTATCCGGGCATATGATACTGCTTCAATTGAGCCCTTAATTCCTTGCTTTTATCATTGGTTACCTTATCCATCCATTTCCAGAATTTAATGCCGTGGTTCATTTCTTTGGTATGACAGAGTTCATGCAGGATCACATAATCGATCAAAGGGCCTGGCAATAGCATCAGATAGAGTGACAGGTTGATACTTTTCAACCCGGAACAACTTCCCCAACGGCTTTTGCTGGATTGGATCTTTACATCAGAGAATTCGAATCCGAATTTAGCGGCTAATTGTTTTGTCCGGTCGGGTAAAAGTCTTTTGGCTTCTTTGCGAAGAAAATAACTGATGCCATTCCAGAAATGTTGTTGGGTTTCCACATCCGAACAATTGGTTCCAATGGGGAATTCAATGTTTAAAACACTGTTTTTTAAAGAAAAATAGATATTCTTCCGTGCTACGGCTCTTGCATCAACAACAAATGTCAGAGTTTTAAGTTCTGACTTTTCATCGATCAGGATATTGCTTTTTTGCAACCCCTGTTCTAATTTTTCCTGTTTTTGTATGAGTTTGGCCCGTATGGAATTTATAAATTTCATGGCCTCTTCGTTGGATGCCTTGACGGGTAAAGTAACCTTTAACCCCGACGACAGAATCCGCACACGGATATGTTTTGAACGTTCGTTGTGAATGAATTCGATGGTACCTAATTCAGTATCTGTAATCATAAAGGATATAAAATGCAGGATTTGACAAAAAAGCCATACAAAGGTACATTTTTTTTGCACAGGATATAGGAGTATATTGTTTGAAAGGAATAACTTTGCACAAAATGTCGGAAATACAGATTGTAAGCAATCGGTATCATATTATTCTGACAATACTGTAACATAAAATTCATATTTTATCATGGAAATGATTCAGGCAAAAAATATCCATAAGAGTTTTGGAGAGCTCGAAGTGCTAAAAGGTGTTGATTTAGACATCATGAAAGGCGAAATAGTATCCATTGTCGGACCCAGTGGTGCCGGTAAAACGACTTTGCTTCAAATACTTGGAACGCTGGATAAACCCAATGCCGGCGAAGTGTTGGTGGATAATGTCGATTTCAGCAGATTAGGCGAAAAAGAACTGGCAGCATTCAGGAATAAGCATATCGGGTTTATCTTTCAGTTTCATCAGTTGTTGCCAGAATTTACTGCGCTTGAAAATGTAATGATTCCTGCCCTTATCGCCGGGAAAGATCAGAAAGAAACGATACAGAAAGCGAAGGAAATACTGGCTTATCTGAAACTTACCGAACGGATGGAACACAAACCAAACGAATTGTCGGGGGGCGAAAAACAACGGGTAGCTGTTGCCCGCGCATTGATAAATGATCCGTCATTGATTTTAGCCGATGAACCTTCAGGGAGCCTGGATTCAAAGAATAAGGAAGAACTGCATAAGCTGCTTTTCGATTTACGCGATAAATTCGGACTGACCATCGTGATTGTTACACATGATAAAGAACTGGCAGCCCTATCGGACAGGGTGATTGAAATGCGGGATGGGCAGATTTTAGTATAGATAGATTACTTTTTTTGTTTAATGGAAAACTGGTTTACAAGGCATTTGTAAGACGGACATCAAATAATAAAAGAAACTAAGGAATCAGGAAGGATTTACAAGCAGAATAATAGTAGTCTTGCCGGGAATCGAACCCGGATCTAGTGTTTAGGAAACACTTGTTCTATCCATTGAACTACAGGACCGCTTTAGGAAGTGCAAAATTACAATTTTTAAAGCACATATACAACGGGTGGGAATAGTAAATGGAAAAATGATAAATGAAATAATCATCTGGCATGAGTAAAAATAAATTCTTCGTAGTCTGGGAAGGTAAGGAACCCGGTATTTATCGATCCTGGGAGGATTGTAAGCGACAAATACACGGTTTTGAAGGAGCACTCTATAAAGGCTTTGCAACAGAAGAGGAAGCTCGTGATGCAATGGTGTCGCCTTGCTGGAATTATATAGGCAAAAAAACAAAAGATAAAAAACCTTCAGGTGCAGAAATAGCGAAGTTCGGAATACCTGACTTAGAAAGTATGTCAGTCGACGCTGCCTGTAGTGGTAACCCCGGTGTGATGGAATATCGAGGAGTTTACAGCAAAACAGGCGAAGAAATCTTTCATCAGGGTCCGTTTAAAAATGGAACTAATAATATCGGTGAGTTTCTGGCATTAGTTCATGGATTGGCGTTTTTGAAACAAAAAAACAGTCCCCTGCCCATTTATACTGATAGCATGACTGCTCTGGCCTGGGTGAAAGCAAAGAAAGCAAAGACTAAACTTGAAAAGAATGCCTCGAATGAAGTATTGTTTGATTTAATAGCCCGTGCCGAATTATGGCTTCAAAAAAATAAATTTACTACCACCATTATAAAGTGGGAAACCTCCGTTTGGGGTGAAATTCCTGCTGATTTTGGCAGAAAATAATTAAATGCCCTGTACTTTTTTAATAGTTTTAATATCTACGTTGTTTTCAACACATAAAATTAATACCATCAATATCCCAAATATTGTAGAGTCGTTTAACGGTGATAACTACATCAAATAAAGATTCATAAAGTAGGGCAGAATGATAATTATCTGAACTTCCTAACGGAACATAATTGATTGAAATACAACTAAAAATAGTTGTCTGTTTGATATTGCCTTTGATATCCCGAAACATTCAAATTCTCTACTACCTATTCAGTTTAAATTGATGAAATAAAATCTACAGTATCCAACGATAGTGTATATTACTCTTGCTTCCTTTTTTATAGGTATTACGTATTATAAACTTGTATTTATTGGTTTTTTTAAGTGCTTTCTGGTATCTTCTATTACTAAGTTGTTATTAACTATCAGAATTAAAACAATAAGAATCCCGAAAAGAGATGAAAACTGCCCCGTAATAAACATATCAAAAACAGATTGATACGCGCACAGAAGCAGTATTAAAAAAGAAAAGAGCTTTCTATTCTTTTCCACAATAAAAATCGGAAAAACATATAAAAATAAAAGAATTAATAGTCCAATCAATCCAAATTCCATAGTTGTTTGTAAGTACTGGTCGTGAGCATCTAACCGGTAACTTTTCATCCCTTCTAACCGGAATTCTTCAGTTTGGTACTTTTCTCTGGCTACATCAAAGTGCTCCTGGGCACTGCTAATTCCATATCCGGCTATTGGCTTATCTTTTATTACCGATACTGCACTTTCCCATAAAAACAAGCGGGGCTCACCCTCAAGCATTTTCTCTGACATACGTTTATGAAGACTGGCCACACCAAACAGAAAAAATGGAAAAAGTAAACCAATTATAATGCCCATTGATTTTTTCCTTTTCCAGATTTCAAAGAAAATAAAAATAAACATTACAAATATACCAGCCAGAAAACCGCTACGACCTTCCGAAATTGCAAGTAAACCAAAATCGATAGTCAAAGCACCTATATATAAATATCTTTTCCACCAGATTGTCCTGCGCCACGACTGTGTAAGAATAAACCAAATGCTTACAATCGAAATATTCAGGTAAAAATTAAAAGCCATGTGACTGTTGACATATAAAATACGTTGTTCGGTGAAAATTGTTGCGCGATCCGGATTTAAAATAAAACTGACAATTCCTATCCTGTAAAATATTAAATACAAGATGGCCACTACGGAAGAAATAATTAGAGTGTTCAGGAAGTAACTGAGTTTATATTTATCGTTTAGTCCGAAAAAACCAACTCCTGCAAATCCAAGTACTGATAAACGTTTACTCAACAACCCAAAAAAATACTTTTTACTTGGATCAAAAGGGTAGTAAATTAATGCCAACAGGAAGAATAAAAACATGATTGTAAAATAAAAAGTTCTTCTATCGAATTTTATTTTCCTCCATTTTTGATCACTAAATAGCTCTATAATAAAACTGCCAAAAAAAAGTATAAAAGCAATTTTTTGTGCAGGATAGTAATAAATAGATGTAGCAACCAATAAAATACATGAAAAAAGATTTATGTAATTGATTAATTGTTTTATCTTCAAGTTCATATTGTTTTTTTTGTGTTATTTAAATAAGTATTTTGGACTATTGAATAACCGGATAAAGAAAATCCGAAACTCTAAGAGGTTGACCGCTTTTTTAGAATCTATAATATTAGAATAATAGCCTGCTTCTTTTTTTATCTCATTAAATTTAAATCCTTTTCTTGCCATTTTTTTTATTAACCTGAAAAGATTGTTCTCTTCAATTTTCGGGATCTTAGTGAGCTGCTCTTGAGTTATATCTTTTAAATATAAAGGTAAAGAATTTTCCCACTTTTTAAAAACAGAGATTAAATTTCTGTAGTATACTGCATCGGTCTTACCTCTCGAATAATGTTCCAGTTCAATATCATATATCACATAGTTTGCAAATCCCTTTACTGTTGACTGAATCGATATATCAAAGTCGTACCCATGGAAGCCATTCATTTTTTCATCAAAGCGGATAATTTCCATCAAAGCGCGTCTCATGCACAGAAACACACCATCCAATAGAATGACCGGACGTTGTGACTGATTAAAATGTTCAGGTAAATGGCTGATTTTTGTTGGTTTTTTCCCGGTACGATCTGACTGGATAATATTTTTACTCTGGGATAAAAAACCGGACCATGATGCCGGTACACGTGATACTAAATCCCCACCTGCCAATCCAATGATGCCGGTTCGTGGGTCCTGCAAATGTAATATTACTTTTTCACCCCAATCCTGAGAATGAAAATAAACGTCTTCATGCACAAAACAAATATACTTATATTTACTTTTAGTGATTCCTAAATTATAAGCAGAAAAAATTGAATATTTATTTTCTGAATTATCGATTGTGATAATTTCATACTCAACACCTACCGTGTTAATAATATTATCAACAAGATCTTTTGAAAGTGTTTTATTTTTTGAACAGACAACGATTGAAAGCATAAACTTTACCAATTATTTTTTTTCAAGCCCATTTTTACAAATGAATCTATTTTCATGTTGATTCCGTACGCAGATCTTCATGTTTTCGATGGTGTCGACCCAGTTTTCTGGGTGATACAAATGGTATTGAACTGCGAGGTTACGAACTGATTTATAGGTATAACCTGCCGCCTGAAATCGCCAGGTTAAATCATAATCTTCACCGATAGCCGGTAACATATAGTCTTCGTCGAACCCGTTGATTGCGTAAATAGCTTTTTTAGAAAAAGACATATTACAACCCTTCAGGTTGTTTAAACTTCGAAGGCTTGGAATAAAACCAAGTAAACCATCAGGTGAAATAAAAATTCCTTCTTCTATATTTCTGATTTCACCTTTTCCAATAAATAATTTTCTGATTAATTGTCTATTTAATGATTTTAAAAGTCCAATATCATTCATTAAAAATTCAGAAGTGCTTTTATCAAGTTTTACACGTTTTCCCGCTAAAATTAAATTTTCTTCGGCATACCGTAAGTGCATTTCAATAAATCGTTCATGTAAAACACAGTCACCATCAATGAAAATTAACCATTCATTTTTTGCAGTTTTAATGGCCAGATTCATTGCTTTATTTTTCCTCCATCCTTCGTCTTTATGAGTTAGATGTTTGTATGGTTGTTCAAAAGGATATTGGTTGATAAATTCCTTCATATCTGCATTTTCCCCATCTTCGGCTATGATAATTTCAAAATCTTTTTCAGTTTGAAAGTGCAGTGAATCCAAAATTACTTTAAGAAAACGGATATTGTCGTAAATGGCAATAATTAAAGATGCTTTCATAATAAAGTTAGTTCAGGATAATGATTTATACGATATTGTATGACAAAAGTACGTTCTTTTATGCAGTTATAAAAAACAAAAAGCTTTAAATTTGAAATTTAACTAATCTAAGTTTTGATTAAACTGAATTTAAACCTGCATTCTTTTAATTTTAATAGTTTATTACATATTGTTTATAAATACCGACTCAATCACAAAAATATCATATCTTTGTACAAATAAAAATGCAATTCTAAAATAAATTTGGATGAATTTTTTTACCAGAAAACGAATTTTTCAACTTCTCCGTTTTGGTATAGTCGGCATTATTGCTACCTTGATTCATTATGGTACTTACTGGTTTTTTTTGAAATGGGTAAATCCTACTTTAGCTTATAGCTTAGGGTATGCTGTTAGTTTTATCTTTAATTTTTTCCTTTCCAGTTATTTCACGTTCAAAATTCGTCCGGATATTAAAAAAGGAATCGGTTTTGCTTTTAGTCATGGCATCAATTACCTGCTCCATATCTCTTTACTAAATATCTTTCTGTATTTGGGATTACCAGCCACATTGGCACCCATTCCTGTATTCGCAATTGTTGTCCCTGTTAATTTTATTTTAGTTCAAACTGCTTTAACCCGTAATAAAAAAAATGCAAAAAGTATCAATTCTGATTCCAGCCTATAATGAAGAAGCTGCATTGCAATATCTTTTTGAAAGATTGGTAAAACTGATGGATGCAAACGATAAATTTGCATGGGAAGTATTGTTCGTTAATGATGGAAGCACTGACAGTACATTAATTTTAATGAGCCAGATTCATGAAAAGGATAATCGATTCAATTATCTTGACTTGTCGCGCAATTATGGCAAAGAAGTCGCCATGCTGGCCGGATTTGATTATTTAACCGGGGATTGTATGATTATAATGGATGCTGATTTGCAGCATCCACCTGAATTAATTCCTGAAATGTTGAAATACTGGCAAGAGGGGTATGATGATGTGTATGCCCGTCGTAGTGTCCGTAATGGAGAGTCTTTTTTCAAAAAACAGACCGCCTATATTTTTTATTGGTTTTTACAAAAGACTACCAAGGTGAAAATTCAACAAAATACCGGTGATTTCAGGTTGTTGGATAAGTCATGTATTTGTGCTTTGCGTACAATGCGCGAATCGCAACGATTCACCAAAGGAATGTACAGTTGGATTGGATTTAATAAAAAAGAGATTCTATTTGAACAGCAAGAACGGGTTGCAGGTGTTTCAAAATGGAATTATTTTAAACTGCTTGAATTAGCAATTGAAGGGATTACTTCGTTTACTATTTCACCTCTTCGTTTATCTTCTCTAATAGGTGTAATTGTTTCATTAGGCGCATTTATTTATATGGCTTATATCTTTATTGAAGCTTTAATGTTTGGTGATCCTGTCAGAGGATATCCGACCATGATGGTTGTTATTCTTTTTTTAGGTGGATTTCAATTGCTATCGATGGGAATTATGGGTGAGTATCTCGGACGTATCTTCATAGAAACTAAAAACCGACCCCCTTACTTTGCCCGGTTATATAACGGGAAGAAAATTGAAAAGATAATTTCTTGATATGAAATTTTTTTAAACAACAATTATGAGTTTTGATATTAAAAATCGAAAATGAATATAATCTATGAATATCTAAAATTATTTTTTAAACGCCCATTTCTCAGGAATCCAAAAACGATTTTTATACTGTGGGTAATTATCCTTCCATTCGTTTCCTGGCTAAAATACTCATTTGGAAATAGTGCTAATAACTTTCTGATATTTAGACAAGTGTTTTGGCATACTCTGAATAAATTGCCTTTATATGGCGAATATGCTTCTGAGTATAAAGATGTGAATCATTATGGAGTCTTTTTTAGTTTAATTATTGCTCCATTTGCTGCCATGCCCCAATGGTTGGGACTATTGCTTTGGTTGTTTGCAAGCAGTGCATTTATTTATTTTGCAATCAGGGAATTACCTAATGCGAAGCATCTTTTCCTGTATTGGTTCTGTGCCAACGAACTCCTTACATCCTTATATATGCAGCAATTCAACATTGCAATTGCTGCTTGTGTGATTTTTTCATTTGTTTTTGTTGAAAAAGAAAAAGATGGATGGGCTACCTTTTTTATTCTGTTGGGTGCTTTCGTGAAAATATACAGCCTGGGAGGTTTTGCTTTTTTCTTCTTTTCGAAACATAAATTGAAATATTTCCTGTCTGCACTTGCATGGAGTGTTTTGTTTTTTTTACTTCCAATGATTATTTCATCACCTGGTTATGTTTTGTCACAATATTTTGCCTGGGTCAATGATCTGATTGATAAGAATAATTTGAATTTATTCTCTGCCTATACAAATATATCACTCCTTGGATTAATCCGAAAAATATCACATTCTTCATCTTATTCTGATTTGTATCTTATTGCTGCCGGATTGGTATTGTTTTCAATCTCATTTCTGCGAGTAAATCAGTTTAAGAATCTGGCTTTCCGTTATTTTATGCTTGCATCCGTATTGATGTTTATCGTTTTATTCAGTTCGGGAAGCGAATCCAGCGGGTATATTACCGCCTTGTTGGGAGTTGCTATCTGGTACACGGCTGCCCCATGGAAAAGAAGCAACTTAGATCTGGTTTTGCTGGTTTTTGCTTTTATCCTTACAAGCCTTTCACCTACTGATTTATTCCCGCATTACTTGCGGGTTGAAATCATACGGCCATATGCTCTGAAAGCCTTACCTTGTGCAATAATTTGGTTTAAACTTTGCTATGAACTTTATACCAAAGATTTTGCACTCAATCATTCTCCGAAAAAACATCGTGTCAGAAAACTTAAAATGACTTTTAATTTAAATGAAACAAACAATATTACTCGGATTTGATATCGAAGAATTTGATTTACCATTAGAAAATAATGGTGAAATCTCTTTTGAAGAACAACTTAATACTTCGGAAAAAGGTGCAAATATATTGTTGGACCTGCTTTCAAAGCACAACATTAAAGCTACTTTTTTTTGTACGGTAAACTTTGTAAAAAACCGTCCTCAAATATTGCAACGGATTGTTAGCGAAGGACATGAAGTGGCTTCACATGGTTTTTACCACCATGAATTTTCGATGGGAGATTATCAAAAGTCAAAAGAAGCACTCGATCTGCTAACTGGTTGTAACCTGGTTGGTTTTCGAATGGCAAGAATGCAGGCAGTTGATTTTGATCAGATGAAAGAAGCCGGATATCTGTACGACAGTTCATCCAATCCAACTTATATACCCGGGAGATATAATAATTTAAAAATGTCATATCTGTGGCATTTGGTCACAAACGGTCTTGTGGAAATACCTTCTGCTGTCACGCCCTTATTCCGCATTCCGTTGTTTTGGCTTAGCTTTCATAATTTCCCGTTGGAGTTTTATTACTTTTGCCTGAACCGGGTGCTGAAAACCAGGGGGTATGCTGTCCTTTATTTTCATCCCTGGGAGTTTACGAATCTGAATGAATTTCCTGAACGAAAAATATCCAGTATCATTCGCCGAAACTCAGGAGATAAAATGGTCATTCGGTTTGAGAAAATGCTGTTACACTATCTTGCAAAAGGAGTTGAATTTGATAAAACCGCCAATTTTCTTCAACATGCAGGAGCATTTACTTCAAACAAAAACTAACTTAAAGCAGATTTCGATAGACGGACATCATATTCCGGGCAATTTTATCATCGGTGAATTTGTTGGCGTGTAATAAACCTTCTTCTTTCATGGTTTCCTGAAGACTTGTATCGGTTAACACTTTAAGAAGAGTTGTGCCGATTTCCTGTGCGTTCAATGGATTTATATACTGGCTGTAGGCTCCTCCAGCTTCTTCAAAACAACCTCCGGAAGAAGTTATTACCGGTGTATTGCTGCAAAGTGCTTCAAGGATAGGTATCCCAAATCCCTCAAATATCGAAGGATAAATAAATATGCGTGCCATCTGATACATGGCAGGCAGATCGACAGTTTCTACATTCTGCAGAAAAATAATTTGAGACGTAATGTTCAGTTCCTGAGCTAATTTTACCAGTTCTTTTGTATAATCCGTTTGACGGCCAACAATGACCAACGGTATGTCAATTTTTTCCTGATATATGGCTTTGAGGATTGCCCCGATATTCTTACGAGGTTCTATTGCACCTACAAACAACAGATAATCGACTGGCAAATTATATTTTAACCTGATTGTTACTTTTACATGATTAGTTGCTTTCTGTCTGAAAATATTATTACATCCCTGATAAACAACATCTACTTTTGTGGCATCCGCATTGAAGTATTCAATCGCATCCTGCTTTGATTGTTCGCTTATGGCAATAATGCGATCGGCAATACGGCAGCTATTCACGTTCTTCACCGTAAAAATCTTCCGGTAGGTTGATGGGTATAATTCAGGATAACGTATAAAAATAGCATCATGAAATGTGATTGCTTTCCTAATGGGTAATTTCTCGATCCCTATGGGCAATTCCTGGCTTAACCCATGAAAAATATCGTCTCCCTGCCGCTTGATGTCCGAGATGATACCAACACTTCTCCATATGGACGAAGGAAGTAATTTGTAAATACCGGAGGGTTGAATAATTTGTGTGTTTTCTGTATGAACAGGAAAATCAATCTTGATTTTTGGAGTATAGAGGTCATATCGGTTTTCCGGATAATATTGGTTTAATATCCGGATAAGATCTCTGCTGTAATTTCCAAGACCGCGATGATTACAAAATAACCGTTTGGCATCATACCCTATTCTCATGATTCAGTGTTATTTCTGGTTTTTGCTCTTTTTCCGGATGAGAAAAATTGATTACTGTACCTGTTTATTTCCCTGACTGTTTCGGTTACATTCAAATCGGATGCTTCGGCATATAGTCTGGCAATGTTGGTTAATACACGTTCATTTTCAGCCAGCCTTTTAAAACTTTTGTATCGTTTTATAGTTGAAACCGATGGTAAAAACTGCATTCGGTTGATGTCGATAAGGGTGAAATGATACTTCTCAGCTTCCTTGAAATAAAGTATATTCCCGGGTGACATATCCAAATGCAGGACACCTTTGCTATGCAGATTGGCAATGTAACGCGAAAGTTCTTTCAATAACAATTCATCCGTTTGAATTCCTGACATAAAATCACGTATGACTGAATAATTTTTTTCATAGATCGATATAAAATATCCATAAGTAAGCAGTCCTGATTTGTATTGTTCAATATAAGCAATTGGTGCTGGTGAATCAATACCTAATTCAAGCAATTTAAAGGCGTATTCATAAGCTCTTTTTGCTTTGGATGGACGAATGTATGTATAAGCAATCCGGTTGATGAAATGAGGCTCTTTATAACGTTTCACAATGACATCGAATCCTTTCACTGAAAAATGCTTGAGTTGATTCCGTGCGGTATAAACAAGTTCTCCTTCCTGTTCAAAGCGATCAGGGATACAGGAGACAAACGATTCTAAAATATTGTATGCTGGATTGATAACGATTTTCATAAATCAAAAAGGGCTTTTTCAATATGGTTGATGATATTTTCAGGTGTGATTTGATACAAACAGGCATAATCTTTCCTGTAACAGGGGATTTGTCCGTAAATAGAACAGGGTCTGCAGAACAGATCAACCTGAATTGAATTTTCAGTAGTTTGATTCCAACCCATAAATCCGGCAAAAGGATGGGTGGCACCCCATAATGAGACTACCGGGGTATTCACCAGGGAGGCTAAATGCATATTGGCAGAATCCATGGAATACATCAGGTCCAGTTGACTCATTAAGAGTAATTCCTGACTCATGTTCAATTTCCCGACCATGGAAGTAAGTGAAGGATATTTTAAAACCAATGTATCTACAATTCCCTTTTCAGCATCGCCTCCTCCAAATACAAATACCTTTATCCGATGATCGTTAACTAGATGGGCGATGACTTTTTCCTGCAATTCAAGCGGATAAATTTTACCCTTATGTTTCGCAAAAGGTGCTATTCCTAGCCATTTTAAATCTTTTTTTTCTCCGGTAAGAGGAATTATCTCAGGGATCTTGTTGTCCTTTTTATCAAAAACAGAATTAAAACTCAGATTAAATTTGAATCCCAATTTCTCCAAAACCTCGTAATACCGGATAAAACTTGTTTTTAGCTGGAAAAATGCTTTATTATTTTTCTGTGTAAGCTTTTTCTTTTCACGGCGCCCCTTGTTGATGGCTGCCGTAGAAACGCCATCCAGTATAAATCGTGCACGAAGATATTGGGAACGCAATACGGAATGGAAATCAGCTACATAATTATACTTCTCAGCATGTAATTCATTGTACAATAAATTCAATCCCTGAATTCCATGGTATTTTCCTTTTAAATCAATGCCCAAAAATCGGACATTGGAAGGCAGATCCTGAAACAAAGATTGAAAGGAACTTCGACTCAATACGGTTATTTCATGCATGGGATATTCATGTGCCAATGAAAATATCACCGGTATAGTCATTGCCACATCCCCCAGGGCCGAAAATCGTATGATAAGAATTTTCGACATTACTTGCTTTTTGCGTACAAAACCGGATTCAGTGAAGGATCATTATACATCTTCATTTGCTTGTATACTTTCATTCTTTTTTCCCCTTTTGCAATGTCTTCAATCAATTGCTGAATGGATGCGGATAAATCTTCTTTTTGTTCCAACAGAATATTTACTTTAGCCTGACATTGGGCGATATGTTCCGCGGAGGAATCCTTTCTCACCACCTCTTGTTGCATATGATATATTTTCAGGTGCAAAATTGATAAACGGTCAATAGCCCAGGCAGGACTCTCTGTATTTAAGATTGCTGTGGATTTGACTTCTACATTTTTATTCTGGTCATAGAAATAACTATCAATCAATTCAACCAGATCTGTTCGTTCCTGATTCGACTTGTCGATGCGGCGTTTTAATGTGAGTGCTTCAACGGGATCGATATCCGGATTCCGGATGATATCTTCCAAATGCCATTGGACGGTATCAATCCAGTTTTTTAAATACAGATAGTACTCTATGGTCTTGTATTCATACGGATTATGAATGGAAGCATCCACATTGTCAGTTTCATGGTATGCCAGTACAGATTCGTTGAAAATCCGGTTACTTAATTGGATAAAAGTCATATTTTTCAATTGTATGATAATTATTTTTATAAATTAGTTTTCAGAAAACAGCCCGGTGAATTTCTTCCAGTAATATTTGAATGGTTGTGAATTTTTAAGGTGTTTCCAGGGATAAATGCTGTGTTGAATATGAATTACCGGGAGTGAAGTCAGCAGATAATTCTTAAAACCCAGTTCCAGTGACTTTTGGGAAATAAACTGATCATGCCAGGCTCTTTCAGGATTTAAACTATCAAAGTTATATGAAGTCAAAAACGAACCGGTTAATAATGTACAACAAAAACGAAGTCTTTTCTTTGTATTTATAACTCCCGGATGAATCCTTTTTGCATATGCATATGGAAAATTCACCTTGTGGTTTATATCAGTTGTTATGGCAGCTATAATACCCGGATTCTCAATTCCCGAAGCATAATCGTACATCTGTTGAATGGTATTTTTTTCAATAATAACATCCGATTCAATGATCAGTAAATGTGCATTTTCGAAATTAGCCCTTTGTTGTGCGATTTGCAATATCTTTAAATAATTTGGTGAAGGATGCAACGTTATTTCTTTTAAATTGACCAGGGTAAATCCGATCAGCTTAGAAGCTTTTTTAAGTTCTTCTGTTGTTGCATTCGTGCTGAAATCATTATACACGGTATAGCTGAATTTCACAGTTGCTTCTGAATCCATAATACATTTTATGGTTCGAAGTGTTGTTTCCAACGAATCTTTTACCGGAGTTAGAATATGCAGTTTATTCATTTGCTTACTTATTTAAAAAAACGATTGACCACTGGAATTGATCGTAAAGGGAAATCACGTTTTACAAATAATACTAAAAATGCCACCATTAATAAAGATTTTAAAGCCACGTTGATACTTGTATACGGAGTTTTAATAAATAAACTGATGACATAAAACAGAACAGTTACTCCCGTATAAAGTCCGATAGTTTTAAGATCATATTTGATAGGCATATGTTTCTGACCGTAAAAATAAGAAACCAACATAATGACCAGATAACACACAAAAGCGGCCCAGGCGCAACCCATATAACTATATATCGGAACTAATATCACATTTAGTACTACCATGATAATTGTTCCCAATATTGAGAAATAAGCTCCGTACATGGTTTTATCCGTTAATTTGTACCAGAGTGAGAGGTTAAAGTATATCCCCTGAAATATATAGGAGAACAGTACAATGGGAACCACTCCCAGTCCTACCCAATAACTTCGTGGGAGAATAAATTTAAATATATCCATATATAAAACCATTCCAAGAAAAATCAACAAGGAAAACACAATAAAGAATTTCATGGCATCGGCATATGCCGTTAAACTGTTTTTATCCTTATTTTGTGCAAAAATAAAAGGTTCGTATGAGTAACGAAATGCTTGAGTAACCATTAGCATGACCAACGCTATTTTTGAAGTTGCACCATAAATTCCAAGTTCGGAAGCACCGGCCTTTCCCGGCATTAAGAACGGAAAAAGAATTTTATCAAGTGTCTGATTCATAATTCCCGCAACCCCTAAAAGGAGCAATGGCATTGAATAAACGAGCATCTTTCTTAATAATATCCTGTCGAATGAAAATTTCACAACAAACACATCCGGTATTAAAGCAATGGTTACTAAACTGGTAGATAATAAATTGGCTACAAAAACATATCCGACACCATAATGAGGATTATAAAACCAGCTGATAAGTTCAGGTGACTTTATTGCCAGCCACGGGCAAATGATCAGAAAGAACAGGTTAAAAAATATATTGGTAAAAATCATGAATAATTTCAAACCTGCAAATTTAATCGGACGGTTTTTATACCGTAAATAAGCAAAAGGAATGCACCCAAAAGCATCCATTGCCACTACCACTCCGAGCATGGAAATATATTCAGGGTGTTTAGTATAACCAATAGCATTCCCAATTGATTGGGAGAATAACACACAGGCAACAGCAAAGATAAATGAAGTAAATCCTACCGCTACCAAGGTTGTACTATAGACATTTCCGGCATCATCTTTATTTTTATTGGCAAACCGGAAATAACCTGTTTCCATACCATAGGTTAATATGACTAACAGCAAAGCTGTATATGCATACAAATTCGTAACAATTCCATATTCGGCAGAGCTTTCGAGTACATACGCATAAAGTGGAACTAACATCCAGTTCAGGAATTTACCAAGGATGCTGCTAACTCCGTAAATGGCGGTTTCTTTCGCCAGTTTTTTCATTTGTTGAGCCATAAATCTAATTTGCCGGTTTAAATTGAATTGTTATTTTTTTAATGAGTTTTCTGCCAATTCTATGGCTTTCTGAAGTTTTTGTTCCAATACTTTTTTGTCAGGTAGAATCGTCATATACTCTGCCACTTTTATATGTTCGTCATTATCCAGCATCAGATAATTTATTTGTTCCGGTGATTTCTCACTACAGAGTATGAGTCCGATGGGTTTATTTTCTCCTTCGCGTTGTTCATTATGTTCGAGCCAACGCAGGTATAATTCCATGTTTCCTTTGTAGGCAGCTTTAAATTTATCAAGTTTTAAATCGATGGCTATCAAACATTTTAATCCACGATGAAAGAACAATAAATCTATGTAAAAATCTTCATTATCAATGATAATTCTTTTCTGTCGTGCCAGAAAAGCAAACTCAGTCCCCATTTCTGTGATAAAGCGTTGGAGGTTTGCCAGTATAGCCGATTCCAGATCTTTTTCACTGTATGAGTCATGCAATCCAAGAAAATCAAGAAAATACGGATCACGAAAAGCTAAATCCGGAGTCATCTTTTTCTCTTTTTTCAATAACTCCAATTCGTTTACGATAGTTAGTTCAGGCTTTTTACTGATAGCCGTCCGTTCATATAGCATACTACTCATACGATCCTGTAAAGTTCTTACACTCCAGCGTTCGTGTATGCATAATTGGGTGTAGAATTCACGTTTTATCTTTTCTTTAATGTAGATAAGAGAATAAATATGTGACCAACTCAATTGTGCAGACACTGTCTGCACAATTTGAGAATCTGGATACAATTCATTGAATTTTACAAAGTTATGAAGGTTTCTTTTGCTAAAACCATCTCCATATTTTGTAATTAATGCTCTACTAAGTTCTGCAATAATATTCTTCCCATAATCCGCTCTGTTATTTTTTAGAATATCTTCATTGATTTGTTTCCCGATATTCCAGTATAAAAGCGTTAGTTCACTGTTTATGGTTAAAGCAACCCGTTCGCGGGTACCGTCAATTAACGATACAATCGATTGTAATAAGTCCTTCTTCTGAAGTTCCATGTTACTCATAATTTGTTGTTTTAAATTGTCCGGATTTGTGTGCACAATTTATATCCTTAATCAGCAAATTATACTACTCTTTTCGTTTGAAATAGTTCAATATCTTTTCGACCCATTTCATTTCGGTACTGGGTTCGAAATCTTCCGCTTTCAGATATCCGCCTTCAAATAGAAGTTTTATGGCTTCTTCCGCTTGTTCTAAACGTACCTGAAGCATTGCTCCACCATTTGCATCATTAATATAGGCACGGTTTGAAATGTCATCTCTCCCAAAACATTCAATTTCAAATGATTCGAGATATGATTTTGCCATTTCAAATTCGATTGAACTGCTAAAAGTCCTGACAGTTACTAGTTCCTCCATATCCATTTGTTTTTAAATTGATAAAATTCTAATAAATAACTACCTGCTTTTTTTCTTACTACCAACTACTTACTACCAACTACTTACTCCTTACCTCTGTTTCAGAACAACATCCCTGTTTCTCCCAGTCTAACTCTTCCCAAATGCTTGTAGGCCAATTCGGTTACTTCCCTGCCACGTGGTGTTCGTTTCAAAAATCCTTCTTTAATCAGGAATGGTTCATATACTTCTTCCAGTGTGCCGGAGTCTTCACCCAAAGCAGTGGCAATGGTGGTCAATCCCACAGGTCCTCCCTGGAATTTATCAATGATGGTGGTCAGAATTTTATTGTCAATTTCGTCCAGGCCGTACTTGTCGATATTGAGTGCTTCGAGGGCATAACAGGCTATTTCCATATCAATGCTCCCATTCCCTTTTACCTGGGCAAAATCTCTGACGCGTCGGAGCAATGCATTCGCTATACGGGGGGTTCCACGGCTGCGGCCTCCAATTTCCAATGCAGCCTGATCTTCAATCTCAACATGCAAAAGCCGTGCAGAACGTTTGATAATGCCCGTGATTACTTCAATATCGTAATATTCAAAATGGCAGTTAATACCAAATCGTGCCCGCAAAGGTGCTGTTAGCAATCCGCTACGGGTAGTGGCTCCAATGAGTGTGAACGGATTTAATTCCAGTTGAATGGACCGTGCGCTGGGTCCTTTATCAATCATGATGTCAATCCGGTAATCTTCCATGGCCGAATACAGGTATTCTTCCACGATGGGACTCAGACGGTGGATTTCATCAATAAAAAGTACATCGTTCGGTTCAAGGCTCGTAAGAAGTCCTGCCAAATCACCCGGTTTATCAAGTACCGGACCCGATGTGATTTTAAACCCAACGTTCAGTTCGTTGGCTATGATACTCGAAAGCGTTGTCTTTCCCAATCCCGGAGGTCCGTGAAGCAATACATGGTCGAGCGATTCGGTACGCATACGGGCAGCCTGTACAAAGATTTTCAGATTCTCGACAATTTTATTCTGTCCACTAAAATCCGAAAAAGTCAAGGGACGCAATGCGTTCTCAAACTCTTTTTCACCGGTCCGGTTGTTTCGTATGTCAAAATTGGTTTCTTCCATCTATCTTTTTATATAACTTTTCCAAAATTCAGAACCCGGGAAAAGTTCCAACGATAATTATTCCTTTATTTTGTCAAACTCTTAAACACCTCTTCCATACTCCGTTCAATTGGTTTTATCATCAATATCTTATTGTTGGTCAGTACGGCAAAATCATAGATATCACCCCGGACATCAGCCGTTGCAATGATGGTGAAATGAGTATCGGTTATTTTGCTGACAGCGGAAATATGGTTAATGTTATCCAGTTCTTTCATTAAAACAGGATTCGAAAATTCAACTTCGAAATGAAGGCTGTCTTCTGCAAAATCTTTAATTTTCGATAAATCGGAGTAATCCGCTACAATAACCCCTTTGTTAATTACAATTACCCGGTTGCAAATGGCTTTGATCTCCTGCATGATGTGCGTACTGAGCAGTACCGTTTTATCTTTACCAATTTCACGGATCAAATTCCTGATTTCTTCCAGTTGATTCGGATCAAGTCCGGTAGTAGGTTCATCGAGTATCAATACCCTGGGGTTGGGTATTAACGCCTGTGCCAGTCCAACCCGTTGACGGTACCCTTTTGATAATTGTCCGATTTTTTTATGAAACTCCGAACGTAACCCAACTTTGTCAATCAGTTCGTTCACCCGGTTCAGCTTTTCTTTTCCCAATCCGTAAATTTCGGCAATGAACAGGAGATATTCTTTGACATACATATCCTGGTATAACGGGTTTTGTTCTGGTAAATACCCGACAAAACTCTTGGTTAACATGGGATCTTCATTCACCTCAACGTCACAAATTTTCACCTGTCCCTTATCGTAAGATAATGCACCGGCCAGAATCCTCATGGTCGTGGTCTTTCCTGCACCATTTGGACCAAGAAAGCCGACTACTTCACCTTCGCCGATTTCGAATGTAATGTTGTCGAGAACAGTTTGTTCTCCGTATTTTTTGGTTAAATTGGATATGCTGATTGACATGGACGCTTGAATTTTGACAAATGTACAAATAAGCCGTGATTACCGAAAATTATTTGATCACTTATAAAGCATTTTCCCGGAGGGGAAGTTGTAACAAAAAAAATTAATTGGATGTTTTGAATAGTTTCATTCCCAAAGACATAACAATATACCATCCGATAATGAGAGCAAAGGCATTTACCCGGTAAATCAACAGCAATATTAAGCACCCGATCAAAAATAAATATTGAATCTGGTTGTCTTTCCAACGTATATTTTTGAATTTTAGTGAGAACATGGGTAATTCACATACCAACAAATAACTGAATACTCCTATTAAAATCAGAAATGCCCAGATGTTATTCAATAAGAAAGGGGAGAATGAAAATACTATTCCTGCCCAAAAAATGGCATTAGCCGGAACAGGCAATCCTAAAAATGAAGTAGTCTGCCGGTCATCGATATTGAATTTTGCCAACCTGAGCCCCGAAAATACCGGTATCAAAAACCCCAGGAAAGGGATCCATTGATTTGTTCCGGCCTCTGACAGAAGTGAAAAAACAATAGCTCCCGGTGCAAGACCAAAACTTATCATGTCGGCCAGTGAATCAAGCTCTTTGCCCATGGGCGAATAAGCTTTCAACAGCCGGGCGGCAAAACCATCCAGAAAATCGAAAACCGAAGCCAGTAATATGGCTATAAAAGCTCCCTGGTAATTTCCTTTAAAGGCCAGATAAGCAGCAACACAACCTGAAAATAAATTGAGACAGGTAATAAAATTGGGGATATGTTTCTTCATACTATACAAATTAAACAAATTTAAACGAATTACACGTATTTAAGTGAGTGTATAAATTGAAATGAATTCCACATTTTTCAAGTTTACAAATCACTGAATTTTTAAATTATTCTTTATTTTTACTATCTATCCAAATGGTTACAGGACCGTTATTCACCAACGCCACTTTCATGTCGGCGGCAAATGTACCTGTCTGAACTTTTTTCCCCAGTTTTTGACTGAGTTCCTCGCAAAAGTGTTCGTACAAGGGTATGGCTATTTCATGTTTCGCTGCTCTGATGTACGATGGCCTGTTTCCTTTCCGGGTCATGGCATGTAAAGTGAACTGGCTTACTACAAGAATTTCACCTTCAACATCCACTACTGACCGGTTCATTACCCCTTTATCATCATCAAAAATACGCAACCCGGTCACTTTCATGGCCAACCATTCCGAATCAACGGGTGTATCGGCCTCTTCAATTCCAACCAAAACCAATAAACCGACTCCAATTCCGGATGTAATCCGGTTATCAATTTCTACCGATGCCTCATTAACCCGTTGAATTAAAATACGCATAACATTTTTATTGGATCTGTTTTTCAGCCTGCAAAATTACAAAAAAATGTTGAGAGTCAGATTGGTTGATTTATTAAGTTGAAAGATTGTTTTTTAGTACCGAAAATACCGGGATTTGTATTCATCTTGTTTTAACATAAAATAGGGAACACTATGTTAAGCCGGAATCTTGTTGATGCAGTTCCAGATTTCAAGTGTGTTTTGAATCAGTTTTAAAATGATAAGACAACATAATGTTCACAACTCCTTTCATCCTGCATATTTGGTTCTCCTTTCGTTCGCATCCCGTTCGCATCCCG
>Ga0302215_10000930_pt1 | contig 21230 bp, 10 predicted proteins | sample II_Fen_N3_1_FD_194580 | JGI IMG/M metagenome (GOLD analysis project Ga0302215, IMG submission 194580) | Peat permafrost microbial communities from Stordalen Mire near Abisko, Sweden - II_Fen_N3_1 | ecosystem: Environmental > Terrestrial > Soil > Wetlands > Permafrost | place: Sweden: Abisko... | reverse complement strand
TGCTTCACTCCTTACAGAATGTTCCGAATTGACCACTGCTCCCTATCTGGTTATTAAAGTAAATGGTCAACGTATTTTTTGCAAGGGGGGTAACTGGGGTATGGATGATGCTATGAAAAATGTGACGAGGGAACATCTGGAACCATACTTCCGGTTGCATCATGATGCCAGTCTGAATATGGTTCGTAACTGGACGGGTGAAAGTACCGAAGAAGTTTTCTATGAGTTATGTGATGAATACGGATTACTGGTATGGAACGACTTTTGGCTTTCTACTCAGGGTTACAACCTGGGAGTGAATGATGATAAACTTTTTCTTGACAATGCGTTGGATGTGATAAAACGGTTCAGAAACCATCCTTCTATCGCTCTGTGGAATCCTCGGAATGAAGGATTTGCCCCCGACAACATCGAGGGACGATTGGCTGAATTTGTTGCAAAAGAAGACGGCACAAGGCTCTATCAACCCAATTCGATCAATATGAACCTTAAGCCCAGTGGTCCCTGGAACTATTTTAAAGATCCGGCCGATTATTTTCGTCATAATGCCAAAGGGTTTAATACTGAACAGGGCTCTCCATCCATTCCTACAGCCGAATCCATGCGAAAGATGATGCCTGAAAAGGATGTGTGGCCTGTCAGTGATGTGTGGTATTACCACGATTTACACGATGGTCAACAAGATTATATTCAAGCCATCGATACAAAATACGGACCTTCGGATACACTTGAAGAATTCTGTAAAAAAGCACAGCAGGTTAACTATGACAGTCACCGGGCTATGTTCGAATCGTGGAACAGCAAACTCTGGAATAATACAACAGGATTGCTGTTGTGGATGACGCATCCTGCCTGGCCAAGCACAGTATGGCAAATCTATTCCTCCGACTATGAAACCTTCGGTTCGTATTTCGGTTCCCTGAAAGCCTGCGAACCCATCCATGTACAATACAACCTTGACAATGGGAAAGTAGTAGTGATCAATACCTCTTTAAAAACAATTCCTGGTGCAACGATCGAATTCAATCTGTATAATTTGAAGGGAAAAAAGATTTTCACCAAAAGCATGAAACTAAATATTCTTCCCAATCAATTGACCGATTGTTTTACACCAATGCTCCCCCCTGATTTACCATCAGTTTATCTGGCAAGGGTAGTTATTCTTAGTTCTGCAAATACAGTATTATCGAATAACGAATACTGGAAATCAACGTTGATTGATGGCGGTTTTAAAGAGTTGAACCGGTTGGATAAAGTAAACCTTACAGCTAAAGTAATCAATCAACCCACCGGTATATCCCGTAAAACAGTATTCGAACTATTCAATAAAACAAATACCCCGGCTGTGGGCATTAAACTCAATCTGCGGAATGATATAACCATGAAACGAATTTTACCTGCCTATTTTTCGGATGGGTATTTTACCCTGTTACCCGGTGAAAGAAAGGTGATGACTGTTGATTGTAATAATCCGGGTACAATGGTAATTACCACCGATGGGTATAATGTTACCAACAAACCAATCCTGTCAATCAATAAATAATGAATTCATTTAAGATTAAACCAGCAGGTGAATCGGTTATATTTCCGGCAGCAAGGAATTTTATTTCTGGATTAATATTTATGTTGGTGTTGTTTTATTCCACCGGATCAGCCATGAATTTTCCGAAAAGAATTGGTTATTCCGAAACGTATCCAACTTCTTTTAGCGATTGGGTAAATGCCTTTCCTGCCGGAAACGGAAAAATGGGTATACTTGTTTTCGGAAATCCACTGAATGAAACTGTTATATTCAATGACCGTAATTTCTTTCTGGCTGCTTCCAACGAACGTTCGTTCAATAAGGTTAGCCCGAGTGATCTGGAGCAAATAAGACAGTATTGCGTTGATGAAAACTGGCATGCTGCCAATATCCTGGCCAATAAAGTTCACGGTTGGCAAAATGGGGGTGAAGGGAATAAACATCCCGGATTTGAAATGCTTATCAATATACCCTCGGATGGCACTATCCGTAATTACAGGCGTAGCTGTAATTTTAGAACCGGAGAAATTACTGTCAAATGGACAGATAACCGGGGACATTGGATCCGCAAATCGTTTGTCTCACGTCAGGACAATGTTATTGTACAATCTTTGTCAGCTCCGGAAAAGGGAACCATATCTTGTTCCATTCAGCTTGGTGTGGATTCATCCATGAACTTTCCTGCCGGAATGAAATTCAATAGCCTGGTTTCAAAGGAATTTTTGAATTTCAGGGCGAATTATCCGGAAAATACCCATGGGGCAGGGTATGAAGGTGTGGTAAGGGTGATTGCTACCGGTGGTACAAAAACGGTGGAGGGTAACCTGATAAAAATAAAAAATGCCAGGTCGGTCATTCTCCTGACCCGGACTACGCGTTATTTCAACGATTGTGAGGGTCAGTGGAACCAATTAAAGTTACAGCAACAGCTTACAACCATACCTGCCAGTTATAACAAACTCTTAAAAGGACAATTGGCAACTCACCAGGCTATTTACGACCGGGTAAAACTGGATTTGAATGCTACTGCTGCTGAAAGGTTGATGTCAAATGAAGCCTTGCTGGCGAAGCAGAAGAGTTCGCCAACAGCTGTAGTAGCCCTTTGGGAAAGAATCTTTGATGCCGGGCGTTATTATTACCTTTCTTCGAGCAGTGACCTTACTCCTCCCGATTTACTCGGTATCTGGACCGGGGACTGTCGTGTAGGATGGAGCGGGTATTATCATCTCGACGCCAACCTGAATCTACAGGTCTCAGGTGGTAACATCGGTGACATGCCCGAAGCCATGGAAGGTTATTTTCAATTGATAGAAAAACTAAGGCCCGGATTTGAGATTAATGCCTCAAAATTACTAGGCTGCCGTGGTATGCTGGGAGGAGGTAACACTGCCGGACAGAACGGTCTCATTTCGGCTTTGAATTTATATTACCCCTATCAGTATGTCACAGGTGAAATGGGATGGTTGCTGTATCCGTTTTGGGAACATTATCTTGTGACTGGTGATGTGAACTTCCTCCAACAACGTCTATATCCACTATTGAAAGAGATGGGCGATTTTTATGATGACTTTTTAAAAACAACCGATAAAAACGGGAAATTCATTTTTGCAGGCTCTATCTCTCCTGAAAATCAACCCGGTGGTCTTGGATTCTCATTGGTAAACAATTCGTCTTTTGACATTGCCGGAGCAAAATTTTGTTTATCGACGCTGATTCAAACCTGTAAAATACTGGGAATCAATCATGAAATGAGTAGTGAAATTATAAAATGGACCAGAATATTGGCGAAATTACCACCATACCTCATCAATCAGGAGGATGCATTGCAGGAATGGTCATGGCCCGGAATAAAAGATAATTACAATCACCGGCATTCGAGCCAGCTGATCATGGTCTGGCCTTATGGAGAAATTGCACAGGAAAACGACAGCATTCTCTTCAATGCTGCCAGAAAAACGCTTTCCAAAAAGGATGAATTCAACTACGAAAATGCAGGCCATGGTTTGTTACATGCTGCACTGATAGCCGGCAGATTAAAAAATAATGAATCGGTCAATCAAAAACTGCTGCGGCTTACCAAAGAAGATTATTACTACAATTCCCTGTGCTCATCACATTACAATAACCACGGGGTTTTCTGTACCGATGTCTGTAATACAGTACCTTCAATTATGATGGAGATGTTGATAAATTCAAGCCCCGGTGTGATTGAATTACTTCCCGCCCTGCCACCATCATTACTCAAAGGGACTATTACCGGGATCAAATGTCGCAACCGGACAACTGTAAATAAACTAAGTTGGGATATGGAACAAAACTTAATTACCTGCAGTATTACCTCCGATATTGATCAGGAAATAAAGATCATTCAACAAAAAGGCATAGACAGTTTTAATTCAACTGTAACCGTAAATCCTTCTTCAACAGGTAAAACAAGTCGTATCATTCTATTAAAAAAAGGAGTTTGTATTCCCTTTTCCATACGGCTAAAGGATACAAAAAAATAAACTCTTTTTTATAAATTTGAAATTAGATAAAGAAATAAATATTGTTAATTCTAATCTTTTTTTTCTGTAGATACTGTTTAAATTCAATTTATTGCTTCCAATAATTTAAGATTCCACTTTTATTTTCCCCAAAATTCTTTTTTTATTTTTCTGTATATTTTCCAAATTGTTATTTGGTATTTAATAATATGATTATCCGCAAAATTCTAAAGCTCCTAAAGCTCCTAAAACTTTAAAACTGTTACTTTAAATTAGTAATTCCGAAGGAATTAAATCATTATTTTAGGACACATTGCGGACAATCAATTCTAATAATTTTTCCTCAAAGACCTGCGATATTTCCCTCAATCTGAAATCATGTAACTATTTTATTCGAATGAATCAATTAGTTGGTGGACGTCTAATCATCCGGAAATGATTATCATGAAAATCTTAAAATTAAACCGTTAACCCCCCTTTATCTTTTGCTATTTTTATTTATCCTGACTTGCGGGATTTTTATTTGCTTTTGTTCTATTTATATAGGGGCTCAGAGGGGGTTCAGTGATGGTTAGCTCTTTAAGCCCACAATCAACCCTGTTTGAATGTAAAACCATTGTAAATTGTAAATAAAAACCACCAATTTTTCGCAATTAATATTCACCAGTATAAAAATGATAGAGCTCTAAAAGGCCGATATCTACAACCGACCATTTTTCCCGAAATACACGTGAGGGGTCGGGGTAGTCTTCACTTTACCTCCCAAATACCTGTACTTATTCTCCATGGTTGGTAGGGGGTTGGTAGGGGGTTGGTAGGGGGTTGGTAGGGGGTAAGGAGGGTCACGGCCCTATCAACTCCTAATCAACCCCCAATATACCCTCTTTAATTCGCCAATATAGTTTGGACCATATCGGTTCATTATCCAAAGGATTAACATTGGTAGTAGTCGCCGGGTGGTTGATAAATTCAAAACGATACATACAAGGTAAAAAACAGGAGATATACTTATTTTTCCCCTGTCAAAAAATGAAAATTATTCCTGATAAATAACAGACCACATGACTTCCAACAAACATTCGAAAATTGGATGTTTAGCATCATTCGGGAAGATCTTTTATATCCGGAATTATAAATTATACGATAGGTAGCGAATAGGATTTAAAGTCATATGTTAACTGAACTGCATTTGAAAAAGAATCTAAATAGAGTCGGAAACAGGTTGTTTTACTACAAATTAAGTTTTTTACTAAATTTTCCGGATAATTTTTTAATATTAATCGATTTATTAATCATTTATTATGTGTGTGAATCTAATTTTGGGTCGGATTTAAAATTGCTTTTTTACAGTTTGAATCAAAGGACCTTAAATTATCAATAAATGAAAAAAACACACTTCGCATTTTTAATTATTATCCTGCTATTTTCTCTAATATCAAACCAACAGCTAAGTGCTCAAAATAAACCTGAGAAAATAGTTTTTGTTGGTGCCAGTATTACTCATGGTGCACTGATCGATCATCCTGAATTGAATTCGTATCCTGCCCAGTTACAAAAACTATTGGGGGAAGGTTTCCAGGTTACCAATTTAGGTGTCAGCAGTTGTACCATGCTTCGAAAAGGCGATTATAGCTATTGGGACAGGCCCGAATTCAACCAGGCACTGACCATTCAACCTGACATTGTCTTTATTGATCTGGGGGGAAACGACAGCAAGTTGATCAACCGGGGGCACCTGAATGAATTTGTGCAGGATTGTAGTGATATGGTTCAGAAATTCAGGGAATTACCTTCCATGCCACGGGTTATACTTCTATTGCCGGTCGTCTCTTTTGTTGAAGATACCACCGGAATATGGGATCCGGTTTTAGTACAATCGATTATTCCTTCTCTCTTACAGGTGGCTTTTAATCATGATGTTGAAGCTATTGACCTGCATTCCCTGCTTGTCAATCGTCCGGAATTATTCCCGGACAGGATCCACCCAAACCTGGAGGGAGCAACATTGACCGCTCAAAAGATCTATAAATACCTGGTACAAAAAACCGATACCGGTTTTGATGTATTTAATAAACTGCCTGCTAAAACTAAAATCTCAAACTACCACGGATATCAGTGTGCTGAATTTATGCTGGACGGACGTGAATGCAAAGTTGTAAAACCGAAACATACTGCCATTGGACGCCCCTGGATCTGGCGTGCCCGGTTTTGGGGGCATGAACCTCAAACAGAAACAGGCTTACTCGAAAGAGGTTTCCATGTGGTTTACTGTGATGTGGCAGAGTTGTTTGGAAATCAACAGGCAATAGCCAGTTGGAATCATTTTTACAGCCTGATCAATCATGCCGGATTATCCCAAAAAGGAGTACTTGAAGGGATGAGCCGGGGTGCCACCTATGCATTAAACTGGGCAGCCGAGAATCCGGATAAGGTAGGCTGTGTTTACATTGACAATCCCTTACTGGATTTAAAAACCTGGCCTGCCGGTTTAAAGAACCGATACGATAGCAAAAAAGAATTTGAGGATTTCAAAAAGGATTATGATCTGAAAACTGATAAAGAGATTGCTGATTTCAAGGGGAGTCCAATGGATAAAACAGATCAAATAGTCAAAGGAAAATACAATATACTCATTCTGAGTGCAGATGCTGATTCAGCACTCTCGCCGGAAGAAAATGCCTTGTTGTTTGAGAAAAAAATAAAAGCCAAACATGGGAATATTACGGTTATTCATAAACCGGGCTTCGATCATCATCCGCACAGTTTACCCAATCCGGCTCCAATTGTTGATTTTATTCTCGATTCAACCGGATATCAGATTACTGTCCCGGAAAAATAATTTCCAACCATACAATATAAATAGTAAAATAACAGGTTATGAAAAAGATTTTTAGTTATGTTCTGATGTTTTTATTTGTTTTCTCACAGGGAGTGTTTTCAGAAAGTAAGCATGCAACTACAACAGAATATCCTTCGTATAAAGGATTGGTAATGGCAGGTTATCAGGGGTGGTTCCGTCCACAGTCGAACGGGAAAATGTATCCAGATGAGTCGCGGATACATGTTGACCTATGGCCCGATGTAAGTGAATACGAAAAAACGTATCCAACAGGACTGAATTTGGCCGATGGAAGCAAAGCCCGTTTTTTCAGTTCTACGGATCAGAGTACTGTGGATCTTCATTTCAAATGGATGAAAGAATATGGTATCGATGGTGTTTTTATGCAACGTTTTTTTAATGCAACCCGCAAAACTGATGAAGGGAAGGCATCGACCAAAGTCCTGAAATATGCCCTTGAAGCCGCTTCAAAATATGACAGGGCAATCGGGGTCATGTACGACCTTTCGGGTTTAAAGGCTTCCGGTGAAGACTGTTCATCCATAATTGAAGACTGGAAATATCTGGTTGATTCGCTGAATGTGACCAATCAGAAAGGGACGAAGACTTATTTGTTTCACCGTGGTAAACCTTTAGTGACCATTTGGGGGATCGGATTCCCGGATCGTCCATATAATATGAGGAATGTAGGAATCCAGAGGCTGATTGATTTTTTGAAAAATGACCCGAAATATGGAGGATGTTCCATTATGCTTGGAGTTCCGACATTTTGGCGTGATCTGAATTCCGATTGTGTTAATGACCCATATCTACACCAGATTATAAAGCAGGCTGACATTGTTTTGCCCTGGATGGTGCAGCGATTTTCTCCTTTGCTGCACAACGATATGGACCGGTACCGCGATGTCATCATGGGAGATATGAAATGGTGTTCTGAAAATAAAATTGATTATGTCCCTTGTGTCTATCCCGGATTTAGCTGGCATAACCTTAGTCGTTCAGAATTTCCTGATGATGTTAAGCCGGTCGGATCTATTCCACGTCAGGGAGGCAGGTTTTTCTGGCAACAAATCTCAACAGCACTGATGGCTGGTGTTGATATGCTCTATGTGGCTATGTTTGATGAAGTGAATGAAGGAACGGCCATTTTTAAATGTACCGATAATCCTCCGGTAAGTAAGATTGCAAAATTTATTGATATGGATGGAAAACCATCGGATCAGTATTTATGGTTGACCGGGGAAGCAGGAAAAATGCTTCGGAAAGAAAAATCACTTTCCATTGCATTGCCTGTACGTAAATAAGTACCATTATTAAGCTAATAATGAGTTGATTTTTTGAATATAAACTGAAATTTCGTTTTAAATGAAAAAGATATTTTTTTATTCTCTGGTTTTACTGTTGGCAACGCCTCTAACTTTATTCTCACAAAATAATGACGTTACCCGTTTTGTCGATCCATATATTGGAACAGGTGATCATGGGCATGTATTTATGGGAGCACATGTGCCCTTTGGCGCTGTACAGGCAGGACCGACCAATTATTCGAAAGGGTGGGACTGGTGTTCGGGGTATCATTATTCCGACAGCATATTAACCGGGTTTTCGCAATTGCATCTCAGTGGGACAGGAATAGGCGATTTGGGTGATGTCCTTATTATGCCTTATACCGGAGAGATGAAATCTACTCCGGGAACTGTTGAAAAACCATTATCCGGATATGCAACACTTTATACTCATCGTGATGAAATAGTTAAACCGGGTTATTATGCTATCAACCTGAGAGCGTATGATGTAAAAGCCGAAATGACAACTTCCGAACGAGTTGCCTTTTATAAATATACTTTTCCGCAATCGATCAATTCGCATATTGCCATTGACCTTATTCAGGGTATTGCAGGTGATAAAGCCGTAAAAGGAAGTATTAAGAAGATTGACAGGTATACCTATACCGGATATCGGTTTTCTTCAGGATGGGCAAAAGATCAACGGGTATATTTTGCGATTAAATTATCCAGGCCTGTTGATTCTATTTTACTGTTTAATAATGGAAATGCTGTAAAAGGGGAACAACTTATCACTGAAAATGTTTCGGCAGTACTTAACTTCAAGACTTCTTCACGCGAAGTAATACTGCTTAAAGTCGGTATTTCACCTGTTAGCGAAAAGAATGCCCTTTCAAATATAGAAGCAGAAATCCCTGAGTGGAACTTTGAGCTTACAACTAAGAAAGCACGGGACGCATGGAATAATGAACTGGGAAAAGTTGTTTTGAAAAGCAGCAATATACATGATATCCGTACTTTTTATACTGCGTTGTATCACTCATTTACAGCCCCGGTTTTATTTAATGACCATAACGGTGAATATTGGGGAGTAGATAAAAAAAATCATGCCAATCCCGGATTTCAGAATTATTCAGTTTTTTCGTTGTGGGACACTTACCGGGCTGAGCACCCCCTATTTACATTGTTGCAACCTGAAAGGGTATCCGATATGGTGAAAACGATGCTTAATATTTACAAACAACAGGGCAAACTGCCTGTGTGGACTTTAATGGGAAATGAAACCGATTGTATGGTAGGGTATAGTGCAGTTCCTGTTATAGCTGGTGCTGTTTTTACCGGTTTTAAAGGAATAGATACTGAACTGGCATTTGAAGCCATGAAAGCAACCTCCATGCGTGATGATTATGGTTTGAATTATTTGAAGAAACTTGGTTTTATACCGGCAGATAAAGAAAAAGAATCAGTTTCAAAATCGCTTGAATATGCACTTTCCGACTGGTGTATCGCTCAACTGGCACTCAAACTGGGGAAGCAAAGTGAGTATGTTTATTATTCCCAAAGAGCAAAGGCTTATGTGCAGTATTTCGATCCTGAAAGCGGATTTCTACGTCCTAAGCTTGAAAACGGTAAATTCAAAATGCCATTTGATCCGTATAAAGTAGAAGGTGATTATACCGAAGGGAATGCATGGCAATATAACTGGTTAGTACCTCATGATGTTGAAGGCCTGATCGGGTTAATGGGAGGTGATAAACCTTTTCTCAGTAAGTTGGATAGCCTGTTTGCTGCCAACGGTGAACTGGGTGAGGAGGCTCCTGCTGACATGTCGGGATTCATTGGTCAGTATGTTCATGGCAATGAACCAAGTCACCATATTGCCTATCTGTATGCCTATGCAGGTGAACAATGGAAGACTGCCGGAATTGTCAATTATATTCTTCGAAACCTTTACCACGATAAACCCGAAGGGTTGAGTGGTAACGAAGATTGCGGGCAAATGTCAGCCTGGTATGTTTTATCCTCTATCGGTTTCTATCCTGTCAATCCATCGGGTACCAGTTTCGTTTTCGGGTCACCGTTGTTTGATGAAGTTACTCTTAATCTGCCAAAAGGTAAGACTTTCATAGTGAAAGTACTCAACCCGGAAGCTAAAAATATTTACATCGAATCGGCTAGTTTAAACGGAATGCCTTATTCTAAATCGTTTATAACCTTCCAGGATATAATGAAAGGAGGTAAACTCGAATTCAGGGTTAGCGACAAACCGAACAAAAAATTTGGACTTGAGATGAAAGACAGACCTGTTTCAAAAGTATATCAATAAATTGACGTGAAAATCAAACCATGATAATTTTCATAATCCGTGATATCAAGTGCTGATTTTTAGTGCTGAATTATTGAAAAAACAAATTGAAAATTCTCTGTCAAATGAAATTAAATATTGAATAATACATGTTTTCAGGAAATATAAATTGACAGTATAAATATTCTCATCTTAAAAATAAATAGAATAGCAGTTTTAAATGAAAAATATTGAAATCAAAAAAATCAAAAACAACATGGAATCAATATCTCCGGAATTCAACACGTAAATTAAGCAAATTGTAATGTGCTTATAATCATGTCAATAAAATTTAAACATGCTTTTATTTAAAAATAGATATTTTATTTCAAATTAAAATGTAAAATTAATTTTTTATTAATAGTTTCATTAATTATAATCAAATAAATTTACTGAATAATTTTAATGGAATAATTCCGATTTAGTTAAACTTGAATATTAACTGAGGGATGAATAAAAAAAAATATCGAATAAAGAATGATAGTTGTTATGTAAATTCTCCCAATATTGAAAAGAAGAGAAACAGCATAAAGTTAATTTTATTAATAAACAAAATTTTGGATAATTGTAGGTAATCATTCAAGCTACACCTTTAAAATCGATTAGTAATTTAAGTGATATTAAATGCTAAATGTTAAATATAATTTAATTTGTCGAATGTCTGTTATTTAAATTATGTAGTTTTGTGTGGTAAAATGCAAATTAACAGAATAAACAAGCAAAGAAACTTAATAGGTATTCTCAATATATTTCTTAGACGTTAAAACAACATTTAAATCTGATTATTTATGAAAAAACAAGCCAATCCAATCAATTCATCCTAGTTACTTCATGTAGTGGAATAAAAAACAATAAAACGCATAGTTGTTACACAATAATAACTGACTTAAAGTTTAAAAAGGAATTACCTGAGTATAAACTTAGACATTAAGAATAAGAATTGAATCTATACTCATATAGGTTCTTGAGTTAATATTTTATTATTAAAATAAATTTGCAAATAATTTTTAATATGAAGAAGAAAAATAAAAATATTTTTTTGCATCAACAAAATACGTATATACGCATTTTTGTCATTTTTCTAATTTGTTCTTTTATTTCTTTTCCTGCATTTGCCCAGCAGTCAAAAGAAATCAACGGGAATATTAAAAACTCTGTAGGAGAGAATTTAATAGGTGCAAGTGTTATGCTTGAAGGCACTAAAACCGGAACCATTACCGACGTTAATGGTGATTTTAAATTCAATGTACCGGCAACAGGTGATGTTTCTTTAGTAGCTTCTTATATCGGTTATAATACTCAAACAATAAGTTTAGGTAACAGCAGAACTATAAATATCGTTCTTACCGAAAATACTAAAGTTATGAATGAAGTCGTTGTCATTGGCTATGGTACTCAAATTAAAAGAGACATAACCGGCTCTACAAGTTCCATATCATCAGCAGTTATAACAAGTCGGCCGATAACACGATTAGACCAGGCATTACAAGGTACAACCCCGGGAGTTAAAGTTCAAAGTAACAGTGGGCAACCCGGTCAACAACTCAGTGTGTTAATTCGGGGAACTAATTCGATAACAGGGTCTAATCAACCGCTTTATGTAATTGATGGACAGATAGGTGGAAATATTGAGTCTATCTCTCCTGAAGATATTCAATCCATGGAAGTCTTAAAAGATGCTTCCTCAACAGCTATTTATGGCTCCATGGCATCCAATGGTGTCATATTGGTGACAACAAAAACAGGAAAGTTAGGTAAATTAAAAGTAGATGCAAATGTTTGGACAAGTTTTGCATCGATGCCAAAGTATTTAGATTTAATGAATGCATCCCAATTTGCAAACACCGTAAATGCCGCGAATGTTGCTGTCGGTAAAACAGCACCTTTTTCAGCAGCGCAACTTGCAACTATCCAACAGAACGGACCGGGCACTGACTGGCAAAAAGCAGTTACCCAGTCAGCCACTATTCAGAATTATCAACTTACTTTATCGGGTGGAACTGCAAATGTAAAATACCTGTTTTCGGGTAATTACCTGGACCAGCCGGGAATCGTGATAAATCAATCGTACAAAAAAGCTACTTTTAGATCGAATGTTGATATTAAAGCCAGTGACAGACTGGATTTAAGATTTAATATTACCGGATTTGAATCAACAAGCCGAAATACCGATTATGCCGGAGATTATACTGATCCTTTCGGTGCTGCTTCTGAGTGGGATCCGACAACTCCAATAAAAGATGCTTCGGGCAATTATATTTTAACTTCAAAATATGCTTCCACAGTTTTGAATCCGGTAGCAATGGCAACGAATCGTATCTCAGATAATACAACCTCTAACTTTAGTGGCATTGCTACCTTGAATTATCGTATTTTAAAGGGTCTTACTTTTACGTCCATGGTTTCTTATATGGGACAGTATCAATACACCCCAAAAATATTTAACTCTTCAACCGGAGAAGGTTTCTCCCTTCAACGGGCAGAAGCCAATAACAGCAGGTACCATGCCTTCCAAAACAGTAATTATTTTACCTATAAAACAAATTTTGGTGATCATGCTTTGACACTTACCGCACTTTACGAGCAACAACAACATGGAAACATAAATGTATTGGCAAATGCAAATGGTTTATCGACAATTGCAAATGGATATTATAATTTAGGGCTTGGAGGAACTCAAATTATTTCATCAGGATATTGGGCTGATGCACTAAACTCTTTTATGGGAAGGATAAATTATTCGTATAAAGATAAATACCTTTTAACTGCAAGTCTTAGAGATGATGGATCATCGCATTTATCACCGGATAAAAGATACAGTTTGTTTCCTTCACTTGCTTTAGGATGGATAGCAACAAATGAGGATTTTTTAAAAAATAACAGCGTTATTTCTTATTTAAAAGTTCGCGGCAGTTATGGTAAAACAGGTAACCAGGCTGTGCCACCCTATGCTACTATTCCTCTTATTAACGTGAGTACAACATCGTATTATTTTAATGGTACATCGCCAAGTGTTACTACTCCATTGGGAACAGCTGTTACAAATTCATTAAAGTGGGAAACAACCGATCAATATGATGGAGGTATTGATGCAACTTTATTTAATGGAAAGCTAACATTATCAGTAGATTACTATAATAAAAAAATATCAGATCTCATATATAACTACCCGGCTCCCCAATATTTAGGTGGAGGTAATTATCCGAAGAATATAGGAAGTCTTCAAAATGACGGGGTTGATTTAGGTATTGGTGGTACACCCGTGTCATCGGGTACTTTTAAATGGCACACATTCTTAACTGTATCATTTAATAATAACAAAATTCTTGATTTAGGAGGGTTGGATAATTTAATTTTAAATGGAGTAGGACAAACTCAGGCTGCACTTTCAATTTTAAAGATTGGACAACCTATTGGTACTTTTTATGGATATAATTTCCAGGGAACATGGAAATCCGAAGAATCAGATAAAGCGAAATTATTCGGTCTTAAACCCGGTGATGCAAAATATGAAGATGTGAACAGCGACAATGCTTATACGTCAAAGGATCTAATGGTAATTGGAAATGGCAATCCTAAGTTTTCATATGGATTTACCAATGATCTGAGCTTTGGTAATTTTACGCTGAGCTTTATGTTCCAGGGTGAGTATGGTAAAAAGATTTTTGACAGTGGTTTTGAGAATTTATACGGAGGTAAAGGGTATGCAAGAGATGCGACTTCTACAGAAGCATTAAATATGTGGACACCCGCCAATCAAACCGATTTTCCTATTGTCGGGAGCACAAGTAATTATACCAATAGCAGTCGTTACGTTTTCGATGCAAGCTATTTAAAGTTGAAAAACTTATCGCTTAGTTATGATTTACCCTATTCAATATTGAAGAAAGTGAATTTTAGTAAATTTCAACTCTATGTGAGCGGACAAAATTTATTCTGTATTACAGCCTATAAAGGGTATGATCCGGAAACTACAACTGCTCAGAATGCAATGACACAAGGATTGCAAACAGGTTCTATTCCAAATCCTAAGACAATTACCATTGGATTAAGGGCTAGTTTTTAATTAACATATTGTACTAACTATTTATATTCTATTTAAAAAATACAGATATGAACAATAAATCTTTTATTATATTCATGGTTCTACTTACGGTGGTTTTAGCAGGTTGCCAGAATCTCACGGAAGATCCAAAAGGTAATTTAACACCCGTAACATATTTCAAAACACAGTCCGACCTGGATGCAGCTGTTGCAGCTATTTATCAAGGGTTTGCGCATGATTATGGTTTTGGATTCACTGCGGGCTCTGCATGTGCTTCTTATGGTTCAGACGATATGACAACTGATCCGGGTCTAAACAAAGGTGATATGAGGCAATTTGATGAATTAAATGCAAATTCAACAAATGCCAGTTACCAGGAACAATGGACAGCCATGTGGGGTGGCATTTACCAGGCTAATAATGTCATCGTTAATTATAAGAAAGTAACCAATTCAACAGATGCTTTAGTAAATGCAGCTGCAGGACAAGCTTATTTTATGAGAGCGTGGTGTTATTACAATCTGGTTCGGAACTTTGGTCCGCTTCCACTTGTTTTGGGACAGTTGGATGTGGATGCACGACCAGCAAGATCCAGTGTTGCTGATGTATATACTTCTATTGTAAATGACCTCCAGACAGCAAAATCTATGTTGCCTCCTTCTGTACTCAATCAACCAGGAATAGCCGGTCAACCGGGCAAAGCAACAGTCAACGCAGCAAAGGCTCTTTTAACAGATGTTTATTTAACCATGGCAGGATGGCCGTTAAATCAAACCAGTAATTATGCACTGGCTGCAACTGAAGCAGCACCTTTGATTGGTCAATACACGCTGGTTTCTGATTATTTAAAGGTTTATACCACCAACAATAGCACAGAATCTATTTTTACATTGCAATTTAATGTTGCAGGAAAAGATGATATGCGATCATTTGGATGTAGTAGTGTGCCTTTGGAAGAAGTAGCTCTTAATGGAACAAGTGGATGGGATGACTATTATCCTGAAATTAATTTTTTCAAAAATGCGCCTAAGTGTAAAAGGACCGATCAGACTTTTTATACCACGATTAAACTAATCAATGATGATAAAAAGACATACACATTGGTTCCATGGAATGATACACGAACGAATGCCAGGCATCCATATTACAAGAAGTTCCGTTATGGATTAAATGGTGATGGATTAACAGAAACTGATTCTACGATTCTCACGATGGCACCAAGCACGAATAAAGCGTTAGATGTGATTCGTTACCCAATGGTATTGCTGGATTATGCAGAAGCAATAGCAATGTCAACCGGTCCAAACCAGGCAAGTTATGATGCAATTAATTTAGTAAGACAACGTGCCGGGTTGCCCAATCTGACTACCGGACTTTCTGCAACTGCTTTTCGTGATTCGGTTGTTTATGAGCGTGCTTATGAGTTTTGTGGTGAGACAACTGCACAACGTTGGTTTGATATTGTCCGGTTGCAATTGCTTCCTAAGATTATTGCACAAAGGGATCCAACCGAAAATCCAATACCGGCTAAATATGTTGCGGATCCATCAACCAGATATTTGGCTCCAATTCCATTAAATGAAATGGATTTAAATAAACAATGGTCACAAAATCCGGGTTATTAATTTGAAATTATTTTTTAATTATGGTTTAACCGGGCAATGCCCGGTTAAACTATAATTTTTTTGAGGAAAGCTATAAAAAGTACAATTTGGAACCTGAATCCGCTATCTGATATCCACTCATTTTGGATGTTGATTTGAAGCTTTATTTATTATATGTATCCCAAACTTGTCAATTCTACTTTTCAAACCAATCAATAAATATTGATAACGAGAAACCGGCATATGCATAAAGTTGATTTAAAAAATAATTTACCAGATACCGGATTTAATAAAAGAAAAAGTTTCTTATTTAAAACTATCAGTATACTAGTGCCTTTATTTTTGTTGCTGTTCGTTGAATTTTCATTGCAACTCTTTCATTACGGGAATAACCTTGACCTTTTTATTGAATCTCCTTTGAATAAAGAGTATCTTATTTTTAATCCTCATGCTTCAGAGAAATACTTCACAAATCCCTTATTTGCGACCACCGGAAACAGTGAACAATTTAAAAAAATAAAAGATCCCGGTACCATGCGGTTTTTTGTGCTTGGTGAATCCACTACGTTGGGATATCCCGGGTTTCATAATGCTTCTTTTCATAGATGGCTACTTTACAGGTTGTCGCATACTTTCCCGAATAAAAACTTCGAGATAATTAATTTATCACTTACAGCAGTTAATTCATATACAATTCTTGGTTTTAGTAAAGAAATAGTTAAATACAACCCGGATGCAGTATTGATCTATGTTGGTCATAACGAATACTATGGTGCTATGGGCGTTGGTTCTACCCAGATGATTACCGGCAATTCGACAATTATAAACCTGATGTTGGAACTACGAAAACTGAGGACTGTCCAGCTTTTATCAAATTTATATACTAAAATATCAGGCCATTCTGAAAGTAAACCGGGTGATTCAAAAAAAGTTACCCGATTGAGCATGATGGTTGAAAAACAACAAATACCAGTTGGATCTAAACTTTACCAGAGAGGAATCAGTCAGTTCAGTAAAAATATGAATTCAACACTTTCAATACTATCTGAACATCACATTCCGGTATTTATCAGTAATTTAGTGAGTAATGAAAAAGATTTGCAACCTTTTGTGAGTGCTTCCCTGAGTGAGGATAAAAAATTTAAAAATATTTATAATGCTGGTGTTGTTGCGTTGGATAAAAAAGATACAATCTCAGCCTATACTATTTTTCAGCAAGTAAATAAAGTAATTCCGGGAAGTGCAGACATTCATTTTATTTTAGGGCAACTAGCATATAGACAAAAAGATTTCAGCAAAGCTAAAAATTATTTTATTCAGGCCAAGGAGTTGGATGAGTTACGATTCAGGGCTCCTGAAATTCTCAATAAAATTATTTTTACGCTGAGTAATCAATATCCGAATGTTTATTTAGTTGATACGAAATCACTTTTTGAAAAAAACTCCCTGCATCAAATTATAGGAAATGAATTGGTAATTGATCATGTACATCCATCATTGAAGGGATATTCTATTATGTCAGATGCATTCTATTTGAAAATGAAAGAAAAGAAAATTTTCCCGGTGATTCATCACGAAGATGAGATGTCATATAACGTGTTATTAGAAAAAATGCCGCAAAATAAAGTCGATTCTTTAACCGGTGTATACCGCATCCGGAATTTAAAAGGACATTGGCCATTTAAAGATGATGTTGTTAAAAAAGTGGAGGTTTACAATTCATATGAAGAAAAAACAGCACATAATATAGTTTTCAATAAAACAAACTGGACAATGGGAATGAATAATCTCTATTCGTTTTACATTAATGAAAACCGGCTAAATGAAGCCAGAAAAGTCGCAGAAGGATTAACCCTTGAATATGTATATGATCCGGTAATATTTGAAAAAGCTGCTATGATAAATGGTAAACTTGGGAATGACCGGGAGTCAGTTTTTTATTTTAAAAAATCATTCGAATTATCACCATCATTTGATAAAGCAAGGTATCTGTTTGTTCTGTACTTAAAAATAGATGAACCTGAAGAATCAGTTTCGTATCTTCAATATGCGATCTCCCATAATGAACAAAACTTAAATTTAAATCCAGTCAGACAATCTGTCGAAAGAGTAATTCAACTGAAAAGGGAGCTTCAATCAGATACAACTGATGTTGGAATAATGAGACTGATTGCCGGTGAATATCTAAAAATGGGAAATCAGGCAGGAGCTTTGAGATACACGAGTAAGGTTTTAAAATCAAAATGACATAGCATTAAGATCGTACCGAAATTTAAATAATTCATCAACCTTCTGAATCATGAATACTTTAATCAGATTCATTTAATGAAAATAGATTAAGAAATGTGTCTTATTTAGATTTTTAAAATTTAAATGAATAGTATATTATCTTCATAAATAATTTGGAATTTCAGTTTTTATAAAAAATCATATAAAAATAAAATGACTATGACAAAAATTAAAATATTTTATTTTCTGACAGTTACAATAAGCTTATTATTTTTTTCAAATAAAGTATATTCAAGCACAGTTAGTTTAATAGCCGGAACTGCTAAAATAAATATTACCCCAATCAACGACATGCCAATCCACGATTCTCTGTATGCGAGGGTCTTAATCCTTGAAATGGAGAATGAAAAGTTAGCTTTTGTATCTGTAGACCAGGGTATTTTTACGAATGACAGACTTGGGAAGATTTGCAAAGAAAAGTACGGAATTTCCCGGTTATTTTTATCCTCTTCACATACACATTCAAGCGGAACGAATGTTTCTGATTTTGTAACAAATCAAATTATCAAGGCAGTGGGACAGGCAAATAAAGAAACCTTTTCTGCCCGGATATCGGCAGGTACCAGGAGCTTTCCTCAATTAGGATTCAACCGGTTGATTGTCAGGGAAGATGGTCATTCACGGGAATCATGGTTTTCTGACGACCATTATACTTCTGAAAATCCTGAGCGCATTCCATTCGGCCCGGTTGACCCGGAAGTAGGAGTCATCAAAATTGAAGATTTAAACGGAAAATCGAGAGCTATAATAATGAACTATGCCTGCCACGCTGATGTAGTATGTCAAAATTATGAAATATCGGCTGATTTTCCGGGAGTTGCTTGTCATAAGGTTGAAGAAGCTTTCGGGAAGGAAATGACCTGCCTTTTCATGCAGGGGGCAGCAGGAGATATCGAATCGCTTATAATCAGTTCGCGACGAAACGGGGCAACTGATGCATTTAAAACCGACTACCGTACAATTGATCGTGTAGGTGGATTATTGGCCAGTGAAACAATTAAACTGGCCATGTCACTCAAACCTACTGAACAAAAGGAGACTGATATAAAATCTATGGATGACTCCTTAAAATTTACGGGCAGATTTTCTAAATCAGAAAGTTTCAATATTCATATATCTACTATATTGATTAATAACAATATTGTAATTGCTACCTGTCCTGGAGAACCATTTGTTCGACTTCAGCTGGATTGGAAGAAAAAAATAAAAGAAGCAGGAAGTATTCCATTCTTATTCGGATATACCTGGTATGAAGGGACCTGGCCGAATTATATCGCCGACATTCAGTCGGCAGCCCGCGGAGGATATGGAGCTGATCAAAACTCCCCGGTGTTGATTCAGGTTGGTGCCGGCGAATCAATCATGGACAAACATCTGGAAAATTATTTCAGACTGAACGGATTGATGCGTAACGAATCAGGGCCTGTTGGTTTCAAAAGTGGCTCTCAGTGGGTTATAACAGAATTAAAAGGCAAATAACAAGAAAAGATACCAACTAAAATAAAAAGAGAACTGATTTAATTCGTTAAAACAAAAAAACTTCACTGGAAATTAATAAAAGAGTTAAATATTAAAATCAAAAATCATGAATGAATTTAAAAAGAAAAATTATCTTAGTGTTGTAGCAGTCGTATTCTACAAACTGTTAAAAGGTAGATTGCTATTTGCAATACTGCTTTTGATTAGTCCAACCATTTTGTTTGCACAGAATCCGATCATTAAAGGTATTTATACGGCCGATCCTTCTGCCCATGTATGGAAGGATGGCCGGTTATATGTCTATGCATCTCATGATGTAGATCCACCCCGTGGATGCGATTTAATGGATAAATATCATATATTTTCAACGGATGATATGGTTCACTGGAAAGATCATGGAGAGATTCTGAATTCCAGCCAGGTTTCCTGGGGAAGACCTGAAGGTGGATTTATGTGGGCCCCGGATTGTGCGTATAAAAATGGCATTTATTATTTTTATTTTCCTCATCCGAGTGGTACTGATTGGAATAATACATGGAAAGTAGGGGTGGCAACCAGTAAGAAACCTGCCAGCGAGTTTAAAAGCGATGGATTTATCCCAAAAGTAGGCGGTTTTGCCATGATCGATCCTTGTGTATTCGTTGATACTGACAATCAGGCATATTTTTATTATGGCGGCGGCGGCAAATGCCAGGGTGCTAAATTGAAGGACAATATGAAAGAATTGGATGGCGAATTGCTCAACATGAAGGGACTTGTTGATTTTCATGAAGCAACCTGGGTGTTCAAACGCAAAGGGATTTATTATTTAACTTATGCTGATAATCATCCTAAAGAAAACCAGCTAGTGTACGCAATGAGTAAAAGTCCGCTGGGGCCATGGGAATATAAAGGTGTTTATCTGACTCCGACAGGATGTGATACCAGTCATGGATCGGTGGTTGAATACAAAGGGCAATGGTATGCTTTTTACCACAATAAGTCAGTTTCCGGCCAGGGAAACTTAAGATCGGTATGTGCTGATAAATTATATTTTAATCCGGATGGGACAATTAAAGTTGTTGTTCAGACAGGAAGTAAAAAGTCAAATAATTAATAACCTGCAATTATGAAGTTGTAAACTGTAAATTTCATTGTTTAATTTCATACATGGACCCAATAACCATACATCTTAAAATTATTAACATGAAATATATACTTATCTTTTTTTGTGGATTTAGCTCTGTAATAGGGAATGCACAAACAAAGCTAAATTCCGCTTTAAGCAGGACAGGACAAATCACAGCAGAATGGACCGATCGTGCCATCCTGTCGGGTAATTCCACAAATCCCCGGG
>Ga0302215_10000927_pt1 | contig 21258 bp, 18 predicted proteins | sample II_Fen_N3_1_FD_194580 | JGI IMG/M metagenome (GOLD analysis project Ga0302215, IMG submission 194580) | Peat permafrost microbial communities from Stordalen Mire near Abisko, Sweden - II_Fen_N3_1 | ecosystem: Environmental > Terrestrial > Soil > Wetlands > Permafrost | place: Sweden: Abisko... | reverse complement strand
CAATTAAAATGCGCATGATACTTTTATTGATGTCTTCTTCGCTTATCAAGCCTTTTTCAACAGCTTCCGGCAACATTTTAAAAGCGGGTCCGGTGCACTCAACGTCGGTGCCTGCCAAAACGGCTTTAGCACCTGCATGAGTGGCATCGGAGGAAACTTTATGGCTGGAATAGAAATCGGATATGGCACCGCAGTCAGAAACAACAAGGTGTTTAAAGCCCCATTCTTCCCGTAAAATTTTTTCCAACAAGCGGTTGCTACCACAGCAAGGCTCATCATCCAACCGTTGATAAGCGCACATCACCTCCCGCACGTCAGCATCCTGAACCAACGATTTGAAGGCAGGAAGATAAGTCTCCCACAATTCGCGAGGATTTACATTATTGACATTGAGCGTGTGTCGGCTCCATTCAGGACCCGAGTGAACAGCGAAGTGCTTAGCACAGGCAAGAAGTTTCTTGTATTTAGAGTCGGCTGAACCTTGTAAACCTTTTACAACCGAAACACCCATACGCGATGTCAAATATGGATCTTCACCATAGGTTTCCTGCCCCCGTCCCCAGCGTGGGTCACGAAAGATATTGATATTAGGTGTCCAAACAGAAAGGCTCAGAAAACGTTTGTTTTCCAATCCTTTTGCCATTGCATCATTATATTTGGCGCGGGTTTCGTCCGAAACAGCATCGAAAATGCGATAAAGAAGTTTATCGTCGAACGAGGCCGCCATACCAACTGGTTCGGGAAAAACCGTGACTTTATCGTTATTGGCTAGGCCGTGTAAGGCTTCACTCCACCAGTTGAATTTTTTAATTCCCAGACGAGAGATGGCTTGTGACTCATCATTCATCAAAATTGCTTTTTCGCTCAAAGTTAAGCGGGATGTCAAATCCCTGGCTCTTTCTTCGGAACTTAAATTGGGATTCTGATACGGCAATTTCTGCCCACATAAACTTAGGGAGAATAAGAAGATTGTTATTGGAATTAATCCTCTTTTTAAAATAGATTGTGTTGATTTTTTCATAATACAAAGAACAATATTAGTTATTGAACTGGGTTAAGGCAAGCAACAAAACCACCTCTACCCAACAATTTAACACTTACTTTACTTGATTTATCTACTACCTTGTATTGCGTTGTAAGCTCTTTATCGTGTTCTCCATCCGCAATTAATATTAGCTTATATTTAATATTATCCGGCAAATAATTAAAACTAAGCATTTTTTCTTTTGGATATCTTTCGGCGCTAATACCTCCAATGTACCAGCCATTTCCTTTCTTTCTGGCAATAATCAAGTCCTTTCCGGGATAACCATCAATCAGTTTTGTGTCATCCCAGGCATTAGGCACTTCCATAAGGAATTTTTTAGCTGCATCAGGCAATTGGGAATAGCCGTCAGGTCGATCTGCCATGTGTTGAATGCCCGACTCGAAAACTACACTGAGTGCTAGTTCATGTCCGTACGAGGTAGTATGCGTAAACTGGGAATTGGTAAAGGTTGCCGGTGTATAATCCATTGCACCAACCACATTTCTAGTGAAGGGTAAAATAGTATTATGCTCGGGTGCAGTTGTTGTAAATTCGGAACCATTGTTGTACCATTCGGCTCCTCGTACACCTTCATAAGTCATTAAATGAGGATAAGTGCGTGCCCAACCACGAGGAACGAGACAACCATGAAAGTAAACCATCATCTCAAATTTGGCTGCATCGTCCAAAATATCGAGGTAATACTTAATCATATTTTGTTTCTCACTCTCAAAAAAGTCGATTTTCACGCCTGCCACACCTAATTTTTTAAGTTTAGCAAACTCTTCTATGCGATTTTCATGGGTCAACATTCTGTCTTTTGGAGTAGCGGAAACCCAAGTATGATCTCCTCCAGAATTATACCACATCAAGGGTTTTACGCCTAATGAATGAATGTATTTTAAAGCATCTTCCAGCTTTCCACCATTACCCATGGCATCCCATTCCCAGTCGAGAAGGGTGTAAGGCCAACCCATTGTGGCTGCCAAATCGGCAAACTTGCAGACTGTTTTAAAATCCTTTGTTCCATGATTACTCGACCAGTAATTCCACGATGCAATACCGGGTTTAATCCAATCAGTTTTATTCAAAACGGAGGGAGGACAAACGTCATCTACCAGAGTTGATTCAACAATATCGGCTAGACTACCCATAATAATGACCCGCCAGGGTGACTTCCAAGGAAGGGTAATGCTTGGTTTCGATTCACCCGTTCCCCTTCCGTTCCATTGATCGGGGAAAGTGATTTTATACATCGACTTATCATCAATATTACTTAACTTAGAACCACAATAATTGCGATTTAAATCGGTTTCGTGTATCAAAAACCAGCAATCATCAGTATTAAAAAGCGCTGGATAACCCCAATCTTGCCGTGTATTCCCATCAACCATTATAGTATAAAGACCTTCATTGGCTGGGTTGAATTTTTCCAACCAACGTTTTGTACTATCAGGAATGGAATAAGCTGTAAGTTCATCATTCACGACAAAAGAACCTTGCTTTTCGGGAAATTCATAACGAAAAGCCACGCCATCATTATAAGCTCGGATTATCAAGTTCAATTTAGCTTTACCCTGATTTTCAAAACAAACAACCGTTTCGCTTCCCGAATTGCTACATTGAGAACGTTTGCCATGCAATGCAAAATATCGTTCATTTACTAAAATAGGTTTACCAGCCTTCAGAAATTTTAGTTCTTTTGAAAAATTCTGATCAGAACGAGAAAGTCCCAAGCTTATTTTAGGAATAACCTCGCTTATCTTAGTGCTATTTTGACAACTAACTTTCAAATACCACTCGCCAGTTTCAGCACCCTTGGTGTTATAAAGCCCAACAGTTAGTTTTTTATTTGGGGATGAAATAGTTAGTTTTTGTGAAAAACAGGTCATTATGCTCAGAAAAATGAGCCCTGTAGTTATCGATAATTTCATTAAACTATAAGATTTTGTCAGTATTTTAAGGTTTTATCACCTTAAATTTAGTTATTCGAATAACAATATACGCAACTAATTTTAATTAATCGTAAAATTAATAGACTTATCTATTCCAACCTTTCGATAATAGACATTTTATTTCTAATTCAAGACACACAAATAACTAATTTCTCATAGTATGAGTATCATTTACTAATAAAAACAAAATCCTTTAATGCAAATAATTTATCTGCATTTTTACCGACAAATTTCAGGTAAACATCATGTCTTCCTTTTATAGAGGCAGTTTTAGCAGTGAACGTTTTTATCTTTTCTAAACTTCCAGTGTTTTCAATTTTACACGTTGCAATTTTCTTTCCCTTGTTAATCGAGTCTAACCAAATCTCAACTATACCACCTTTGGTGGTACAAGATGCTGAGATAGAAATTTTATCTGACATTTTTTTATAGCCATTTTGACCAAATTCTACTCCGGCATATAAAGCCCAGTCATTATTGTGAATATCGTCTAGCAAAGTAATTCCATTTGGTAAAACAGTTTTTTTACTTCCAAATTTATTAGCAGGACATTCAGCCAGAATCGGTGTATATGCATCACGATATATGTAAAGATCAAAATCAGCATATTTTGTTCCCTGAACATATAATCCCTGTCTGTTTCCGCACCAACCATTATAATTATAACTAAACTTATCAAGTGCTTCTACATTTATTTTTGTTCCAACCGGCATCCATTTCACACCATCTTCACTAAAAAATCCAGTTAATTCATGATTATTCCTTTCTAATTTAAGCCATACTATATTTCCAATATTATTCACAACTTCATAATGAACTTGCTCATAACTAAAACAAATGACCTTTTCACCATTACTATTTAAAGTACCGTAAATTTTCACAGACATACTTTCCTGTCCATTCATAAGCCTTAACCCAGCCTCGTCCGTTACTGCATTGGGTTTGAAATCAACGCGGGTAATTAGCGAGTAATTATGCTCAGGATCTGTTTTGATAATTGTATTGGCTTTCGTATCACTTTTCGGAGTAAGTCTTAACCAACCTGACCTTTGACTTAATGACACTTTCTCACTAGGTGTATATCCTAAAAACGACCATTCAGGATTCAGTTTTTCTGAATTGAAAAAGTCAGATTTGGGAACCATCCAAGATATGCCATTTGAGGGTAATGTCGGTGCCTTTTTTTCCATGTTTACAGGATAATCTGCTACAACATTTCCTTCAGCATCATATTTCACCTGATTTACCAATCCCTGACGACCTTGTCCATACCATTCATTATCATTTACCCTTGCCCAAACAGGATGTAAAAGCCAACTTGTACCATCATTTAAATCTATAGCCGCAGAAGCATGATTCGGGCCAAAGAAAATTGCTTTTGGTTTATTCGGATCATTCTCGGCAAACAAATCCACCGGCACTGTCCAAGCCGACTTATCAGCAGTTAGTTTTTTACTTCGCATAACTTTTTGCCCCCCTGAAACGTCACGGGCAAATGAATAATAATAATATCCATTATGCTTCCACATAACCGGACCTTCCGCCCAACTGTATGGGTGCTGCATTCCTGTTCCCGGGTTCAACCAATCTAAATTATAGACCACACCTGTTGGCTGTCCTGTTTTATCAAGCTCTACAATTCCATTATTTGCTTGCCCATTCTTTACAATCATATACCATTTCCCGTCATCATCAATAAATACTGAATTGTCATAACCGAGACCGTAAGGCAGCTGAGATGTATTATTGACTTTTACAGGCATACTCCAAGCACCTTCAGGTTTGTCAGCTGTAACAAAATACATGGTGTTAGCCCTTGAGAAAAAATCCCAATACTTGTTATTATAGTAAACCATTTGTCCGCCCCAACAGCCGGCGCTGGGAGCATCATCATACAAAGTCCACGCTGCAGAAACCGGTTGAGCAATTGCCTCCCAATGAATCAAATCTGTAGAATGATAAATAACTGGAGTCGGATTAAACGAAGAACCTGTTGTGTAAAAATCGTTTCCAACCTTAGTTAGCGTACAATCTGAATGATCTCCTGGAATTACAGGATTCATATACGTTTTTGACGAGGAAAGTTGAGCATTCCCGCTCATTGGGTAAAACAAGCAACTTAAGCCAGTAACAATCGTAATAATTTTCTTTTTCATTGAATAAATGTGCTTCCCAGATTTTTTTTGTTATTCCTGTGTGTGTTATATATTAAAAACAAAATCTCCTTAAATCAAATAACTTTCTGAAATACTAAGTCTAAAATCGGTATATATAATCTTGCATTTTTCATTAACATAAATCATTGAGTGATAATTCACTCTAATTTTACACATTACAATTCTAAGCTAACCAATACTCATTTTTCACCATCAAAATGATAAAACTGAGAATTTCCCAAAGAATTAAAAGGTTTTCATAATCATCAAACAGAATGTTCACAAAAGTAGATCTTGATTTACTTTTATAATTTAGATTAAAGATATTTGGTTTTCAATTCTAGACATTAAAAAAAAATATCATCATAAAAAAGAAATAGGACACATTAAAAAGTTAGTATTACGCTAGTATGAAAGGGAAATATCATACAAAAAAGTTGTAATTCATCTAATTTGTGTTTACAATGGCTTAAAACTGTAAGTGCCTGTATCAATATAAGTTATCTTGATTTAGAAAATTTCGCTTAAAGCTTCAAAGAAATAATTGTTTCTTTCATCTTAATGCAAAAAAAGCTTTCCTTCAAAACAGGAGAGTTTAATTCTTTCTAATTATGAACATTACTTTGGTGATAGAAAAGTAAACCTTTCTTTGCCTCTCAACGCCATCCCTGCAAAACGAAGTCAACGCGGCTATATCAGAATAATAAGGCTATAGTTTAGCATAGCGTTGATTTATTCAAACAAATATGTTGTCTTTGTGAAAACTACATATTTATGAATTACGAACAGATACTTTCAGCTATACGAATCCTACCAGTTGAAGAGCAAAGTGAGTTAATTTACGGTGATCAGGTTGCCTTAATTGTCACTGCTGACCGTTCGGGCTCTATGGATTTGACTGTAGCCACCATGGGTAGGATAGAGAAAAAAAACATTGGCGTACTATTGGCAATAGGATTGTGAAAGAATCTATTTTATGTGCTGATGAACATGTTCATTTTGAAGTTGAGTTTAGATACAAATTAACCGTATAATATTAGGTAATATCAAAAAAATAGCCAAATTTTGAATACGAAATAATTGCTAGCCACACCAATGACAAACGTAGCCCAAATGAAGTCAAAAAAATTGGGACTAAATCGTAACAATTAATTTACAAGAAATATAACGTATGATAAGTAGGGATAAAATGGATTAGGTTCAAGTACCTCCAAATAGTAACCGGCTCATTGGCCAGTTCAAACATTTCGGCAGGATTATTTCTCAATTTTGCGTGCTGCGACACATATCCCCACACCTTCAGCAGGTATATAGGCATCGCCCACAGTTATTTTTTCGGGACACACTCCGGGAGGACGCATTACCACGTACAATCCTTTCGAAACAGCGAATTCAGCCATCGGAATAAATACCTGATCTAGGTAGGTTTTAAAACGAGTGAAGTCAAAGACCGAAATATCATTCTCACCGGTTACTGCTTTTCCAGGTGTATTCGACCAATAAGAATCCATGTGCAAGCGAATAAAATTCATTTCCCAACCGGCAGCCAGTAAGTTATCAATAAAGTCCCTTATTGTAAGTCAGACAAGCGGCAACATTATAATCACTCCATTTAATTCCCGGCTTATTGAACCACGGACTATAAGTCTGGGCAAAACCATGCAGCTTAACAATATTTCCGTGGGGATCTTTCAAACTTCTTCCTTCCACATGAAGTTGTGGAGTGGGCATTCCCTGCCAGGCAAAAATATGGGCTGGAGCTAGTTGGATTATTACAGTTAAAATTGCGAGTCTAAATTTCTTCATGGAATTGATCAATGTTTTTATTTATATTGCCTCCTTCACCTTCAACTCAATCACTTCAAGGTTTTGAATTTTATCACCGTCTATTTCGAAGCGGACTAAAGTCTGCACTTTGTGGAATCCGTATTTTCCGGCAGCACCAGGATTTATATGGAGCAAGTCAAGTGGTTTATCGTATTTCACCTTCAGAATATGAGAATGACCGCACACAAAAAGTTTGGGTGGTTGCTGAAAAATGGCGGGACGCACTAAGGGGTCATATTTTCCGGGATAGCCACCAATGTGGGTCATCCACACTTTTACGCCTTCGCACATAAAGCGGTTGTGCTGAGGAAAAATAGAACGTATTTCGTAACTATCAATATTGCCCCACACGCCACGCAGGGGTTTAAAAGCAATCAGTTTATCCACTACTTCCATCGAGCCCCAGTCGCCACAATGCCAAACCTCATCGCAGGTAGCAAAGTGCTCTAATACTCGATCATCAAGCATTCCGTGTGTATCTGAGAGCATTCCTATTCGGGTCATTGAATTTTGAGTTGATGTTTAAATACAAAAGTACAGAAAAATGCGTTATAAAATCTGACCTTTTCAAACAATCCATGTACCTCTTGACTTACAAATCGACAGTTTAGTTAATGAAATGTAAGTTCGTGCTATTTGTGCAAACAAACACAAATGCGCTTATGGAATGGCCTATGAGTCATTTTGTTTATATACCGAATTTCGTTACTTTTGTACGCAATTCGGCTCTCAGTAACACGATGCAATGAAAAAGAAAACGAATAAGCTTGCCCCATTTATACAGAAAATACGATTCAAATATCGCGTTTCCATTTTAAACGAAAATACACTCGAAGAGTCGTGGCACGTTCGGTTGTCGCGCTTTAGTGTGTTTATGTTTGCTTCCACATTCATTTTTCTTACATTTGTAATACTTACAATTCTTATTTTCGCAACACCTATCAGCCGTTATTTACCCGGTTATGGCGACTCGGGCAACCGTTCGAAAATCATTCAGGAATCGATGCGAGCCGACTCCATGGTTCAGCAAATAGACATGCAAAAAGGCTATATGGGGATTATCAAAGAAATAATCACTGGGAAACTGAAGCCTGATTCCATCCAATCGCTTGATTCGGTTCAGCTCAGTGAAAAAGCACATAACATGTTAGAGAAGTCGAAACACGAAAAAGACTTTGTAAGCAAATTTGAAGAAGAAGAAAAGTATAATCTGGCAAGCATCGACAGTAAACCGAATGAAAACATGTACGTTTTCTTCCGTCCTACACGGGGTGTAATTTCGTCGTCGTTCAACCTGACCGACCAACAATATGGTATTTATCTGATTACTTCGCCTAACGAAAGCGTTATGAGTGTACTTGGTGGAACGGTTGTGTATGCTGCCTTTACTTTCGATTTCGGGTGGGTTATTCAGGTTCAGCACGAAAACAACTACCTGTCTATTTACAAAAACAACACGCGCTTGCTAAAAGCAGTTGGTGATGAGGTGAAAGCGGGCGAAAGCATAGCTATTACCGGCGATGCTTCGGGTAAAAAAGCCGGAAGTCAGTTCTACTTTGAACTTTGGAAACAAGGGAAACCAGTTAACCCCGAAGAAGTTATTATTTTTTGAGAAACTCATGGAAAACGAATATAAAAAGCAAATAGCCATTTTAGGTTCTACTGGTTCAATCGGGACGCAGGCACTGGAAGTGATATCGGAAAACGAATCACTCTTTGACGTTTATGCCCTGACGGCCAACAATAACGTGGATTTGCTCATTGAACAGTGCCGGAAATACAATCCTGAAATGGTAGGCATCGGCAACGAAGATCATTATCAGAAACTGAAAGAGGCTTTGGCCGATTTACCCATAAAAGTATTTGCGGGCGAAGATTCCATTGCTCAGCTTGCCGAGATGCAACCTATTGATATGGTGCTAACTGCTATGGTGGGTTACTCTGGACTTAAACCCACTATGAGTGCTATTAAAGCCGGTAAAAAAATTGCCTTAGCCAATAAAGAAACGCTCGTAGTTGCCGGTGAATTGGTATGCGACCTGGCAGCTAATTTCAATTCGGCCATTCTGCCTGTTGATTCGGAGCATTCAGCCATATTCCAATGCCTTGCCGGCGAAGGAAATAATCCAATTGAGAAATTGATTCTAACTGCATCAGGAGGTCCGTTTCGCACAAAATCCATGCATGAACTGGAGAATGTAACAAGCGCACAAGCACTGAAACACCCGAATTGGGACATGGGTGCCAAAATCACTATCGATTCGGCTAGCTTAATGAATAAAGGGTTTGAAATTATTGAGGCCAAATGGCTTTTTGGGGTTACACCCGAGCAGATCGAAGTGGTTGTTCATCCACAATCGATTATTCACTCCATGGTTCAGTTTGCCGATGGATCTATCAAAGCACAACTAGGCATGCCCGATATGAAATTGCCAATTCAATATGCATTTACCTATCCCGACAGATTGAGAACTAACTTTCCACGCTTTGAATTTAGCCTTTGCGACCGGTTTACATTCGAAAAACCCGATATGGAACGTTTCCGCAACCTAGCTTTTGCCTATTATGCCATGGATAAGGGCGGAAATATGCCGTGCATACTGAATGCTGCCAACGAAATAGTAGTGGCAGAGTTTTTGAAAGATAAAATCGGCTTCCTGCAAATGAGCGATATTATAGAAGAAGTAATGGCTAAGGCAGAATTTGTTACTAAACCAACATACGATGATTATGTGAAGACAGACGCTTTGGTTCGTATCCTGACTAAAGAACTGATTAAATAGTTCCATGGAAATTCCCAAAACCGAAGGCATAAAATATGCAGGTTCAAAGTTAAGGCTTTTACCTCATATTGTTGAAATGTTGAACGGGTTGAACGATGTTGAATCGGTATTGGATGGTTTCAGTGGATCGACACGGGTTTCACAGGTTTTTGCTCAATTGGGTTATTCAACCACTTCGAACGATATATCGGCCTGGTCGGAAGTATTTGCAACCTGCTATTTGCTATCCGACAAACCAAATTCTTATTACAATGAGTTGATTAGTCATCTCAATAATTTACAAGGAGTTGACGGTTGGTTTACCGGGAGTTACGGTCATACGACGAGTGAATTAAAGAAGCCATTTCAACTGAAAAATATACGCAAGCTCGACGCTATTCGCGATGAAATAGAAAATCTGAACCTGGCGTGGGAAGATAAATGTGTGTTGTTGACCAGTTTAATATATGCACTCGATAAAGTTGACAACACAATGGGACATTATGTTGCCTATTTAGCCAATTGGTCGGTACGTTCGTTCAAAGATTTACAGTTGAAATTACCTAAAAGATGCCTGATAAAAGCTGAAAACAGAGTGATTCGCGACGACGTATTTAATACAGTTGCCAATAATCAATACGATTTGGTATATCTGGATCCACCGTATGGTTCGAACAACGAAAAAATGCCACCAAGTAGGGTACGTTATGCTGCTTATTATCATTTATGGACAACTATAATTCAGCACGACAAGCCAACCCTATTCGGTAAAGCAAGTCGAAGGGAAGATACTCGCGATGAACATTCGGGATCGGTTTTCGAAGAATTCCGAAAGAATAAAACCGGTGACTTCATGGCCATGGAAGCTTTAAGAAAGTTAATCGAAGAAACAAAAACACATTATTTATTGTTGTCGTACAGTTCAGGTGGACGAGCCACCAAACAACAATTGTTAGATATCATATCTGAATCGGGCAAACTGCTTGAAATAAAGTCGATTGATTACAAAAAAAACATAATGAGCAAGATGCGGTCGACAAGCGAGTGGGTAAACGGTGGCGAAGCACACAATGAATATCTTTTTTTAATGGAAAAATAAATAATTACGAGATAAAATAGTTACACAATTTACATGGAAACATTTCTTATCAGGGCTTTACAGCTAATTCTCAGTCTTTCGATTCTAGTTGTTCTGCACGAGTTCGGGCATTTTGCGTTTGCACGCCTGTTTAAAGTTCGTGTCGAAAAATTCTATATGTTTTTTAATCCAACTATCTCATTAATACGCGCAAAAAAAATCAACGGAAAATGGGATGTTAAGTTTTTATCTCAAAACATTCCAGCCAACGAGCGCCCTAAGATGGATGCAGATGGCGACACAATGGTTGATGCAAAAGGGAAAACCATTATGGAACCCATTCCATTGGCCGATCTTGAAGAAGGCGACTGGCGCAAATACCCCGACAATACGGAATGGGGAATTGGTTGGTTGCCACTCGGAGGTTATTGTAAAATAGCCGGAATGATAGATGAATCAATGGACATCACCCAACTGGCAGCTGAACCTCAACCGTGGGAATACCGCTCACGCTCAGTATGGCAACGATTGCCTATCATTATTGGGGGAGTGCTGGTAAACTTTATTTTGGCCATGGTGATTTATGCTGCTGTATTATTCACTTGGGGACAGGAATACCTTCCGTTACAAAATGCAAAATATGGCTTGCACTTTTCGCAGCTAATGATTGAAAACGGATTCCGCAATGGAGACAATATTGTGGAAATAGACGGGAAACCGGTTGAGAAATTAAGCGATGTTATTGAAAAAACATTATTTGAAGGCAAAAAAACTATTACAGTGTCACGAAATGGTGAACTTGTTGATTTGACCTTGCCGAAAGGCTTTGAGCAAAATGTACTAGCATCCGGCGGAGCTGAATTTGTTTCCATTCGCCAACCTTTTGTTTTAGAGGTTATCACCTCTGGAGGTCCTGCAGCAAAAGCGAAACTGGAAATCGGAGATAGCATTACAGGTATCAATCGGAAACAGTTGTATATTTTCCAGGACATTGCATCAGAATTAGACGCATCGCGAAATACACAGGTTGAATTGAACTTTGTTCGTAAAGGGCAACAAATGAAATCTCAGATTCAACTAAGCGATGATGGGAAATTAGGCGTTGGAGCTCGTTCGTATTTTGAATTTATGACTACAAAAAAGATTCAATATGGATTTTTCGAAGCCATTCCTGCCGGCATGAAACTTGGTTGGGACAGATTGACAAGCTATGTAAAACAATTCAAACTGGTATTTACCAAAGAAGGGTCGAAACAATTGGGAGGCTTTGGTAGTATCGGAAAAATGTTCCCAAAAACATGGGACTGGCAAGTATTTTGGTCTATGACAGCCTTACTATCAGTTATTCTTGCATTTATGAACTTCCTGCCTATTCCGGCTTTGGATGGTGGTTACGTATTATTCCTGCTTTACGAGTTGTTTTCAGGCAAAAAACCAAACGACAAGTTCCTGGAATATGCCCAAACTGCAGGTTTCTTCTTATTGATGGCGCTGCTTGTTTATTCGAATGGAAACGATATTTTCAAAGCAATTTTCAAGTAAACCAATGAAACCAATTGCAATTTGCTACCCAAAATGTGGCACCTGCCAAAAAGCAGAAAAATGGATGAAGTCAAATGGTATTGAATACGCCTACCGTCCTATAAAAGAAGAAAATCCAAGTATAGATGAATTGAGACTGTGGATAGGCAAAAGCGGCCTTCCCATTTCAAAATTCTTCAACACAAGCGGATTACTTTACAAAGAACAAAACATGAAAGACATGGTGAAGGTCTTGTCGGAAGACGAACTATTAGACATTCTTGCTTCGAACGGGATGATGGTTAAACGCCCTATTTTATTAGCTAACGACAAAGTGTTAGTTGGTTTTAAAGAAGAAGAATGGAAAAAAGTATTTGACAAATAGTCTATCGACTCGTACAATTTCTACACATTTCAAATTGCTTCCGGTTTTGGAGAATCTTTGCTCTAAAATCGGAAGCATTTTTTGTATGCCAGGCTTCAGCAAACGATTTCTCGTTTATATTGCCAAATGAGAATTCGGACTCCTTGTCGAAACAACAAGGCAGAACATCTCCCTTTGCATTTACTACTGCACCATTCCACAGTCTCCAACAACGATTAGGTTGCTTACCCTTTAAATGATATTTTCCATTTGGCAGCAGTTTATAGCGTGCATATTTACTTTTTGTTGTCAGCAGTTTATTCCCATCCTCATAGTTGTACAACTGAGCCGTTTTAAAAGTCAGCCTGTCCACTTTCAGCATTTTCGCGATTTGCTTCATATCCTCCATTTGGTGTTCATTGGTTTTGAGCACAATAAACTGAAGTTCAATCAGCGGAGTCACCGATTTAAATTCACACTTCCACCGAACAACATGCCTGATTCCATCCAACGCTTTTTCGAGTTGCCCCCCTACCCGATATGTTTCATACGTTTCTTGTGTACTTCCATCAGCCGAAATAATCAGTTTATCAAGTCCCGACAAGACAAGCTCTTTTGCCGTAGTTTCGTATAATAATTGTGCATTCGTAGATGTCGACGTATAAACACCTGCTTTGTGTGCATACTCAATAAAGTCTGCCAACTGTCTGTTTAGCAATGGTTCTCCCTGAAAATAGAGAATCACATGCTGTAAAGTCGATTTCAATTCATCAATTGTTTTTTTGTACAAATCCAAATCAAAACGCAGTCGATCGAGCTTACCGGGTTCCCGTTGTCCAACAGGACATTCAGGGCAATTGAGGTTACAGTAATTGGCTGTCTCAATAGAGATAAAACCAGGTTTCATGCCATTCAGTTTCTGTATTCCCAGATACGAAAGCAAATATGCAAAACTCAACCGGGAGAAATTGATTATTTTATAAAAAGTGAGGTATCGAAGTGAAATTTTAAGCCGTTTAATTCGATTGAAAATATGTTGCATGGTTTTTGTTGTTTTGGGGAAATTCTTTTAAAAGAACAGATTAAATTGAGTTATTGTCTTTTTTGCTTTGCGATTAACGAAAAAACATCAAAATCAGTTGCAAAGTAAGATAAATTCACTGAAACATTGTATATTTGTACCCAAATTGTCTAAAAATAGAAAATCAAATAATTTTATAATAAAAAAAACACAAATTTTATGAGAAAGCAATTATTTTTCGCGGTTTCATTGGTTATTGCGTTCGTATTAAGCTCTTGTAGCAAAGATATGGTCGCTTTGGACCCAAGCATGTTCAAGTGCAATCCTAACCCACTCGAAGTAAAAGGTGGCAAAATTGACGCAACAATTACCGGAACATTCCCGGTTAAGTATTTCACAAAAAATGCCACTGTAACCGTAACACCGGTATTGAAATTTGAAGGTAAAGAAGTAAAAGGAACTCCAGTTACTTTCCAGGGGGAAAAAGTAGTTGGTAATGACCAAACTATTTCTTTCAAAACAGGTGGTTCTTATACCATTAAAACTTCTTTCAACTACGTACCCGAAATGGCTAAGTCCGAACTTTATCTTGAGTTCAACATAGTTACGAAAAAGAAAACTTATCAAATTCCAAGCGTAAAAGTAGCTGATGGGGTTGTTGCAACTTCTCAATTAGTTTCTTCAAGCGCTAAAGAAATTGCTCCTGTAATTCTTGCAGACAAATTCCAACGTGTAATTCAGGAAATGCAGGAAGCAGACATCCTTTTCTTGATTCAGAAATCTGAACTTCGCAAAAGCGAAACAAAATCTGGTGATATTGTTGACCTGACTAATAAAATCAAAGCAGTTAAAGAAAGCACGAACAAACAAGTTGCTGGATTTGAAGTTTCAGGGTATGCATCTCCTGATGGAGGCATTGATTTAAATACTAACTTAGCTGAAAAACGCGAAAAAGTAACTATTGACTTCTTGAATAAAGAATTGAAGAAACTGAAAACTTCAGTAACTATGGACACTAAGTTCACAGCTGAAGACTGGGCAGGTTTCCAATCGTTGATGGAAAAATCAAACATCCAGGACAAACAAGTAATTTTACGTGTATTGTCAATGTATTCTGATCCTGAACAACGCGAACGCGAAATAAAAAACCTATCGGTAGCTTTCAAGAAAATTGCTGAAGAAATCCTTCCTCAATTACGTCGTTCACGCATGAAACTTACAGTTGATGTTATTGGTAAATCGGATGCTGAAATTACTAAGTTAGCCAAAGAAGATGCTTCTAAACTTTCTGTTGAAGAACTAATCTTTGCTGCCACTTTGACAAACGATTTGAGCGAAAAAGCTGCTATCTACAAAAAAGCAACCGAACTTTACCCAAGCGATGCCCGTGGTTTCAACAACCTTGGTGCTGTTAACTTCCAACAAGGAAACGTTGACGATGCTGCCCGTTACTTTGCAAAAGCATTGGAAATCGATCCAAAATCAGCTGATATCAACTTCAATGCCGGTGCTGCTTCATTCGCAAAAGGCGACGTAGCTAAAGCAGAAGAATCATTCGGTAAAGCAGCCGGAACAAGCGCTAACCTGAATCAGGCATTAGGAAGTGTAAACGTTGTAAAAGGTGATTATTCAAAAGCAAAAACATTCTTTGGCTCAACCGCAACTAACAATGCAGCATTGGTTCAAATCCTGAATACAGACTACAACGGTGCCCGCAAAACATTGGCTGCTGTAGCTCAACCAAATGCTATGACTTCTTACTTAGCCGCTATTGTTGGTGCTCGCACAAACGATCGTGACGCTGTTTACAGCAATTTAAAAAGTGCTGTAAAACAAGACAGTTCATTGGCATTGAAAGCTGTGAAAGATATCGAATTCTCTAAATTCGTAGCTGACGAAGCATTTCTTTCAATCGTAAAATAATCTGACACATTGTCATATAAAAAAATCCGGTGCAATATTTGCACCGGATTTTTTTATATGACTACAACTAGCTTTCAATTCGGGAAATGGAGTCAAAATATAAGTGGACAATAATAATGTGAAAATTTGGTTTGTTTTAATGAACATTAATTAATAATGTATCGAACAACATTTTCATTATCGGGCATTTAACCGTATCTTTGTATCCATTTTCAAAAATAAAAACAATAGCTTAACAGAATGAAAGAAAACGAACAAATTGTAGATAAGATTGTTGAAGGAATACAAGAACGTAAAGGAAAAAATATAGTTGTCGTAAATCTCACCAAATTAAAAGAATCCCCTTGTAGTTATTTCGTAATATGCGAAGGCGACTCCAGCGTACATGTAAATTCAGTTGCAAATTCGATCAAAGACTGGGTTCGTGAACAAATAAAAGTAAAACCATATGCAACCGACGGTTTCGAAAACTGTGAATGGATAGCTATGGATTACGGACAAATTATAGTGCATGTTTTTCAACGTGCAACCCGTGCTTTCTATGACATAGAACATTTATGGGCTGATGCAGAAATCAAAAGATTAGAGGACATTCTCTAATTTTTTAGTTTTTTTAGTATTACTGGTCAAAACCAAAATGTAAATTTTTTGTTTTAAGGTTTAAATAACAAAAGTAAAAGAAGAACAATGGAAAATAAATCATCGAATCAAACACCTCCATCCAAACCAACAAGTAAATTTCCCAAATTCAACATTTCGTGGATTTATGGCACCATTATTTTGGTTTTGCTAGGATCTTTCCTCTTCAATGAAAATAATTCACAGGCAAAAGATGTTAACTTCACAACTTTCAAGGAGTATGTAAAAAACGGAATGGTAGTAAAGGTAGATATTTATTCTTCCAAAAACGGAGCGGAAGCCCAATTGGTTGACTATACCAAAATACAACTTGACACTACTACTTTGAGAAAAGTATTTGGGGAAAGTTATAAAAGCTTTGCATACAATCCGAAAACATTGAAGGATTCATTAAAAAGGAAAGACACCCAAATGCTTAAAAGAGTATATGGGGAAAAATTCGAAGCATTTGCCAAAGACAGAACCATTACTGTAACCGCGCCTGCCGATGGTTTATCCAGATTCCTTGACTCGTCAGAAGAAAAATATGGTTATGCAGTTGCTGTTGAATATAAAGACAGTCGCAATTACATGGACTTATTCCTGTACAGCATTTTACCTATTTTGCTATTGGTATTTTTCTTCGTGTGGATGAATCGCCGAATGGCTGGTCAAATGGGCGGTGGTGCAGGCGGTGTTTTCAATGTTGGAAAATCAAAAGCCCAACTTTTTGACAAAGGCGACACAACAAACAAAATAACATTCAAGGATGTAGCTGGTTTGGCCGAAGCAAAGCAAGAAATTGAAGAGATAGTTGCATTCCTTAAAAGCCCATCGAAATATACTGAGCTTGGAGGTAAAATACCGAAAGGTGCTTTACTTGTAGGCCCTCCGGGAACCGGGAAGACCTTATTGGCAAAAGCTGTTGCAGGTGAAGCCGATGTTCCGTTCTTCTCCATGTCTGGTTCTGACTTTGTGGAAATGTTCGTTGGAGTTGGAGCTTCACGGGTTCGTGATTTGTTCCGTCAGGCAAAAGAAAAAGCACCTTGTATCATTTTCATTGACGAAATTGATGCTGTGGGTCGTGCCCGTGGTAAAAACCCCAATATGGGTAGCAATGACGAGCGCGAGAATACGCTCAACCAATTGTTGACAGAAATGGATGGTTTCGGTTCAAATAGTGGTGTTATCATTTTGGCTGCAACTAACCGTGCTGACATTCTGGATAAAGCATTACTTCGTGCAGGTCGTTTCGATCGCCAAATACACGTTGACTTGCCGGATGTTCATGAACGTAAAGAAATTTTCAACGTGCACTTACGCCCAATCAAAATTAATGATACAGTGGATGTAAATTTCCTGTCACGTCAAACTCCCGGTTTTTCAGGAGCAGACATTGCCAATGTTTGTAATGAAGCAGCCCTTATTGCTGCTCGTAAAAACAAATCATTTGTTGAAAAACAAGATTTTCTGGATGCAGTAGACCGTATAGTTGGAGGTTTGGAAAAGAAAACCAAAATTACAACTGTTGCCGAAAAGAAATCGATTGCCTATCACGAAGCAGGACATGCTACAATCAGCTGGATGACCGAACACGCCAATCCATTGGTAAAAGTTACTATTGTTCCGCGTGGCGAAGCACTTGGTGCAGCTTGGTATCTACCCGAAGAACGCCAATTGACCAACCGGGAGCATATGCTGGATGAAATGTGCTCTACACTGGGTGGACGTGCAGCTGAAGAAGTATTCCTGAAACAAATGTCAACGGGAGCAATAAACGATTTAGAGCGCGTGACAAAACGTGCATACGCCATGGTAGCATACTTCGGTATGAGTGAGAAACTGGCAAACATGAGTTATTACGATTCTACTGGAAACTCTGACTATGGTTTCACAAAACCATATAGTGAGAAAACAGCCGAACTTATTGACTCAGAAGCAAAACAAATAGTTGCTGACCAGTACAGCAGAGCAAAACAAATTTTAACGGATAATGCCGCCGGGCATAATGCACTAGCTGAATTACTGATTGAAAAAGAAGTTATTTTTGCTGAAGATGTGGAAAAAATATTTGGCAAACGCCCCTGGACTTCACGCAACGATGAGTTAATGGCTCAAAATGAATTTGCAGAAATTCCGGAGAAAGCGGAACCTATTATAACCGAATTACCTTCTGAAGCTAAAGCTGAATAGCATGCAAAGCAGTTCTTCGCGCGAGGAAATATTACAACGAATAGCAGCCGCCCAATCCGGGCGGCTTGCTTTCGTAAATAACCCTGTATCAGAAACTGCTGATATTTACAAACCAATACTGCCGGATGCAGTTACCTGTTTCAAAAACGAACTGGAAACTATAAGTGGACAATGCATTCTCTGTGATACCGAAGCCGAGCTTTATGCAAAACTCAAAACGTTTGTTGAACAAAAAGAAATTCCGTATATATTTTGCCGCGATACGTATATTTCCAGTCAATTAAATCAATACAACATCAAGACTTCCGGAGCAGAAAAAGACTTTGAACTTATGTCGGTTGGAATTACCGGTTGCGAGTTTTTGGTAGCCCGAACCGGAAGTGTATTAGTTTCTTCGGCATCTGAATCGGGACGACAAATGACCGTTTTTCCACCGATTCACATTGTTTTAGCCCACATTTCACAGCTTGTAGATTACCCGGAAGATGCACTTATAGCTATTCAGGATAAATATGGAGATACCTTACCTTCAACTATTTCAACTATTACCGGCCCTAGCCGAACTGCCGACATTGAAAAAACCTTAGTTCTTGGTGCTCACGGACCAAAAGAATTGATCGTTTTTTTATCCAAAGTCTAAAGTTTTGTTATCTTTGTAAATACTTTTCCTGGTTTTCAATACCTGAAAATAAGTTTAATCTCCAGAAAATAAGAATCATGAAACTATCCAAACTGATTATCACAATCTTAGTATGCTCATTTGCATTTTTTTCCTGTAAACCTATTTATAAATGTGGTGAGGCTAAGCCAGCTAAAAAGTTATTCTTACCAAAAATTATTCAGGTAGTTATTACTGAACGGGATTCGTTGTGTACGACACTTTCTACAAGAGAGAATGAAATTATCACGCTGAAAGATCAGGTGTCGACCCTAACGTCGAACAATAAAAAACTGGAGAAGAAATACAATGATTTGACGAGTGAAAATTTGACTCAAACAGAGCTATTTAATCTTTCGATGAAACAGAAATCGGATGAACTTAAATTAAGGTCGATAGATTTAGCCGGAAAAGAGAAATTATTGGCAGAAAGAGAAACAACCTTGAATGAGCTTCAGAAAGAAATTGCTCGTCGTGACTCAATTACAAAAAGATTAAACAGTATTCTCCGGGATGCATTACTAAGTTTCAAATCCGACGAACTATCCGTTGAAGTCAAAAATGGTAAAGTCTATGTGTCATTATCGGACAAATTATTGTTCAAATCGGGTAGTGCAGCTATTGAAGATAAAGGTATTGAAGCCATTAAAGTATTGGCAGATGTACTTACTAAAAACAGCGACATTGACATTTTGGTTGAAGGTCACACGGATAATATTCCAATAAAAACGGCTCTTTACAAAGATAACTGGGACTTAAGTGTTGCACGCTCCCTTTCCATTGTTCGAATTCTGACCGACGAATATAAAATTCCACCAACACGCCTTACAGCATCCGGCAAAGGGGAATTTTCGCCAAAAGTATCAAATTCAACACCTGAAGGAAGAGCGAGTAATCGCCGCACTGAGATAATCCTGTCACCGAAGTTGGATGAAATCATGAAATTACTCAAATAAATTAATCTCAAAATTAGTTTTCTATTTTGCACCTTAATTCTTGTAAATACGTATGAATAACTTTGTAAAACGAACCCTGAGCGGATTCATTTTTGTAACGCTGCTGGTTGGTTCAATTTTGCTCAGTCAATATGCTTTTGCTGCCGTTTTTGTGGTAATCTGCGGCTTGTCAGTCCGTGAGTTTCACAAATTATCTAACAGACAAAACAATGTTGAAGTCAATTTGTGGATTGCATCAATTGGCGGCATGTTGCTTTTTGCCAGTTCATACCTACATGCTTCAGACATATGGCGTTACCCAGTTTTCTCTATTTACGGTTTTTACATTGTTGCTGTTCTTATTTTCGAACTCTACAGACAAAAAACGAACCCTTTGAACAACTGGGCCTATTTTATTCTTGGACAGATATTCGTTGCACTGCCCTTTTCATTGCTCAATTTTATTCTTTTCATCAATAATTGGCAGCCACTTATTTTACTTGCTGTATTTATTACTATTTGGGTTAACGATACAGGTGCCTATCTTATTGGCATTACGTTTGGCAAACACAGATTATTCGAACGTATTTCGCCTAAAAAGTCGTGGGAAGGATTTTTCGGCGGAGCATTTTTCGCCTTGATTTCTGGTTATGCATTTTCACTCTTTATTCCCGAAATAAGCTTATTAAACTGGTTGATTTTCTCTGAAATCATAGTGATATTTGGCACTTTTGGCGATTTAATTGAATCGCTTATGAAGCGAACTGTAGAAGTAAAAGATTCGGGCAACATTATTCCGGGACACGGTGGTTTGCTCGATCGTTTTGACAGCATGCTTTTAGCAGCTCCTGTGATATTTCTTTACTTGAGTTTCTTATTCTAGCACATTAATGGTTTGTAAACAACCAGATTTCTGACATTAAAAAATACAAAATATATGGAATTCAACTTTGATGAAATACGTTGTTTCAACAACGAAGAAGTGCAGGTTGTGTTGGAACGTCTAACCAATGAGAAGCAATTCATGAAAGTGCTGAGCACAATCTATCCGCTTCTGCCAAAGGAACATATTAAGCAACGACTGTTGAGTTTCCGATCCAATTATGCTTTTCAGAAGGAAATGGTATATCCTTTTCTGCAATACCTGGAAGCAAATATGACAAAAGGAATTGATCTGAATGGATTGGACAAAATAGATGTAGCAAAACCATATCTCTATA
>Ga0302215_10000923_pt1 | contig 21280 bp, 18 predicted proteins | sample II_Fen_N3_1_FD_194580 | JGI IMG/M metagenome (GOLD analysis project Ga0302215, IMG submission 194580) | Peat permafrost microbial communities from Stordalen Mire near Abisko, Sweden - II_Fen_N3_1 | ecosystem: Environmental > Terrestrial > Soil > Wetlands > Permafrost | place: Sweden: Abisko... | reverse complement strand
CAATAAATTGCCAGTTAATTCGCTGAATATCACCTTCTGAAATACATTGAAAAGCAAGAAACATCAAAACATAACTCAGAAATATATATAATGCAGTTTGGGCCAACTGTGATCGTTGCGACATATCTTTTAAACTTGAAACAGCAGCCATTCCAATTGTTATCTGAAGCAGAATGAATTGAAATGAATTATCTACCATAAATGATATAATCAACATGGTAATTATGTGAGCAAACAATGCAGTACGCGAATCAAAAAATACCCGAATAATTATAGGTAACAAGGCAAATGGAACCATATAATAACTAAAAGCATTGATACGTATAGCAATAGATGTTAAACCAACCATCAAAAGAATCAGAGATAGAATCAAAATCAAATTGCTGATGCTATCATATATTCTTGGGCGGAAAAGATTGATATATAAAAATAGTAAAGTCATTAAACCCAGTATCATAACCACTTCGCCAACAACCACAACTGATGATTTTTGAATAGCTGTATTGCGCTTTTCTGATTCAATTTTCAATGAATTAAGTACCTGATAACTTGTATGAGTAACAATCTCTCCCCGGTCAATTATGCGTTCACCCACCTGAACCATCCCTGAAGTTAACGAAAGGTTTTTCAACATTTCTGATTTTGAAAGTGCAGATGTAGTGCTGTCAAATCGCAAATTTTCGACTAAATACAAATTCAGGTTATTAGATTTCAATGCAGCTGGTGCATTTTTCAATATTTCATCATAAGCTGTACGTGGAGTATAAACGCCTTCTATTGGCATGGTGTGAGTCACACGATTAGGTAATATACAGGAAATATATTTCCTGTTATCTTTCAACAATTTATTATATTCTTCGATTGAAATAATACCAACTGCATAAATTTCTTTAAACTTAGATTTGATATAATTCTGAATTACTGGTTGACTCCCCTGATTTTTCTGAAAATCAGCAATCATTTTATTGATCTGAATATTATTAGCGGTAGTATCCAGTTTATAATAGGGCGTGAAATCTTTTAAAATTTCATCACGCTCTTTGAATACTTGTTGGACATTTTTATAGATTGGAAAATCGAACGAAGCAGTAATAAGCTCATAGGTCCATGGTTTACCAACTTCAAAATGGTATTTAAACTTATTTTCTTTCGGAAAAAGCGCCACAATTATTGCTGCAACGAATAAAAAAAGACTAATTCTTGAAATATGTTGTCGCTGTATAGGAGTCAGTTTTATTTGCATATTTTAAATAATAAGATTGATTCGATGAATCTATTCTAAAAGTGCCGAAAATTACGAAAAAAATACCTAATTGAAGCGTTTTCAGTAAACTTTCCTTATTTTTGCAATCAATAAGTATTATTTAGCTGGTAAATAGGTGAAAACTAAAATATCAGCATTAAAATGGAACGATTATTTCAAATATTCACTCAATTTCGAAACAATCTGCGAATCAGGAAAATCAATCAATTGTTTATTCTAAAAATTGAAAAATCATGAACGGAATTATCACACTTCCTCTTATTCCACTTCGCGCTGGCGAGAGTGATCTTAGTGAAATGACATCCCAGCTTTTGTTTGGCGAACGTGTAGAAATAATCGAATCAAAAGATAATTGGCTATTCGTCAAAAATTCAAGTGACAATTATACAGGCTGGGTGAGCCGAAAAATGCTAAAGCTACTCAGTGTTAAACAAGAACAGTCTTTGACCGATATTACTCCTTATTGCGTTTCAAGGCCTTTATTATTATGTCAAAACTCTGCTAATCAAAATATTTATTTGCCAGGAGGAAGTTTGCTACCAAACTACAACAATGGAAAATGTTTTATTGGTAATGAAGTTTTTACAGTGAATTCGGATGAAGAAACCTTCTCTGAGAAAATCGATGGTGAAAAGATTGCTTCTATTGCTAAACAATATTTAAATGCACCCTACCTCTGGGGTGGAAAAAGTATTTTCGGAATAGACAGTTCCGGGTTAGTTCAGGTAGTATTTTCTATTGGAGGCATTTTACTGCCACGCGATGCTGCAAAACAAGTTGATAGTGGTACGGTTATTGATTTCATATCTGAAGCTAAAGCAGGCGATTTAGCTTTTTTTGAAAATGCAGAAGGCAACATTATTCATGTTGGTATTTTACTAAATCAGAACCAGATCATTCACTCATCGGGTTGTGTACACATCGAGACTATCGATTCTCAAGGGATCATTTCGTCAGAAACCGGAAAATACACACATAAACTAAGAGTAATCAAGCGATTAGTATAATATAACGATCTACAAAAAGCTGAAAGGTGTCTGGTTTTTCTCAACCTGACACCTTTTTTTCTATGCCATGTAATAATATTTCAGTTTCAACGTCATACTTATAAACGGGAGATTCTTTTTGAAATATGGATTCAAAACAATTTAATACTCAAATACTCACACTTTCCGATAAATTATTTCGATTGGCAAAATCGATGCTTCGGAATGCTGACGCAGCTCAAGATGCTGTTCAGGAGTTAAGTATGAAATTGTGGGAAAAGCGGGATCATCTTGACGAGGTTGAAAATATGGCCGGATTCACGATGAGAGCCATGAGAAATCATTGTCTGGACAGTATACGACAGCAAAAAGATGAGGATGAATTACCCGCCGAATTTGAACAAAAGGAACTCAATCCACATCAACAAACTGAGCAAAAAGATATGGTTGAACGAATTCGGATTATGATTGACAATTTACCTGAATTACAACGAACTATAATCAGAATGCGGGATGTGGAAGGAATGGAAATCGCTGAGATTGCCTATGTAATATCGATAACAGAGAATGCGGTGACAGTAAATCTGTCGAGAGCCAGACAAAAGATAAGAGATAAAATACTTAATGAACAAAAAAGAGTGGAGGAAACCGTATGGAAAGGATGAATGAATTGCTTGAAAAATATTTTGGTGGTGCAACAACCCTTGATGATGAAAAGGAATTAAAACAATACTTTGCAAGTGCAAATGTAATAAAAGAACATGAGCCGTTTCGCGCATTATTCGTTGCATTCGGAGAAGAACTTACAGAAAAAGCGGCAGAACCACTAAAGAAAGTAATGCCAAAACAGAGAAGTATTAAGCGAATTTGGATTAATACATTTGCCTATTCGGGAATTGCTGCCACAATTTTAATTGCACTCTGGATACAACGACCAAACCAAGCTGAAAACTATGCAGTTGTTGCCGGAAACAGAATAGAAGATCCTGAATATGTGCAGGAATATACTGAGAAAAAGTTGAACAAAGTAAACGAAATTTTACATAGTAGCATGAGGTCTACGAAAAGTATTGAAACTGTACGACAAAGTTTGCAACCTATGCAAAAAATAGCTGAAACAAGCCAAAAGTTAGAAGAAATAGAAAATAATATTCAATTTAAATAAGTACGAAAATGAAAAAAATGTTGACTTTAATTGCTGCACTATTCATATTGGTAGCAGTAAATCAGGCTCAAACGCTTAAAAGTTTGTTTGATAAATATGCCGACGATGAGCGCTTCGAATATGTTTCGGTTGGTAAAGGAATGATGAATATGGCTTCAGCCTTTGGTGGAATTGGCAAACATGAGAAGGAAATGATGGGTAAGATGAAAGGAATTAAGATTCTTACTTTGTCGGCAAGTTCCGACTCGCCCTTAATGAAATCGGTTGAACGCGATTTAAGGCAAGTAATAGATGATGGTGATTTTGAAACTGCCGTTGAAGCACGTGACAAAGGAGAACGGGTGCATATTTATTACCGAGTGAGTGGCAAAGATAATGCAGATATGCTCATTGTTACAAAAGAAAAGGGAGAATTAAGCTTAATTTGGATGAGTGGCAGAATGACCAAAGAAGAAATGATGAATTCATTCTCCAATACTGAAAATAAGGCGCATATTTATGGTAATCGTCGCAGCGAAGTAGATACTATTTCTTAGTTAGTAAATGATACATTTTGTTTATTAATCTTCGGATTAATTGAAAAGCCAACTCATTGAGATAATGAGTTGGCTTTTATTATTTTATCAAACTAAGAATTAACCCGACACAGCCAATTAAAATAATAATAATACCTGTTATCTGATTGATTATTTTTAATTCCCGCATATTCAGTTTATTCTTAAAACGACTAACCAAAAAGGTAAGCAAACTCCACCAAAGCAAAGCGCCCCCCAAGATTGACAATATCCCTGTAACAGAAACAAATAATGTTGTTTTATTTCCAATAAATTCAAAGCGGGCAAACATGGCTATAAGTACGAATAGCACCAATGGGTTTGAGAATGTCAGAGCAAAAGAGCTGAAAAAGTCGCCCAACAAACTGTGCTTTACAGTCTCATTTGGTTTGGGTTGTGTGGCCGGGTTACTTTTGAAAATATAATATCCAAAAAAAGCAACTACACCACTACCTGCTAATTGAATTATAAAACGATGGAGCTCTATAAAATCCAACACAAAACTCAAAAAGAAAAGTGTAATTACTGTATATATCAAATCCGAGAAGGTAGCACCAAGCCCGGTAGCAATGCCATATTTCTGCCCTCTATTAAGTGTTCTTTGAATGGTAAGCATACCAATCGGACCCAAAGGAACCGAAATACACAATCCAATTAATATTCCTTTTATTATAATTTCAAGCATTAGCTGACTTTAATAATTGTAATGCAAAGATAGTAGTTTTTGTCGTTTAACCTAGTAAGTGAATTTCAATGTTTATAGTTTATCATGAATTTCAATTATCATTTTTAGCAGATTAAACATTTATTAATTCTTTTTCAAACCTGATTTTTGTTCATTTCAGAAATCAACTACTGTAAACAGAATTCAGCAAAAAAGCCATCAGAATATTGCTTCTAATGGCTTTTTTAAAGATTAAATGCTCAAATTACAGCGTAACACCTAATTTCCAGATAGCAATCTCGCGATAATTTTTCTTTTCGTTGTTTACCTGTTCGCCATTTGCCACTTTTATGATGTATTCCACAAAACTTTCGTGGGTTTCTTCCATGGTTTTGTTTTCAAGAATAACACCGGCATTAAAGTCAATCCAGCCCGGTTTATTTGCAGCCAATGTGGAATTGGTAGATATCTTCATGGTTGGAACAAATGAACCGAATGGCGTTCCACGCCCTGTTGTGAAAAGAACTATCTGACAACCAGCAGAGCCCAGTGCTGTAGCAGCAACCAGATCATTACCTGGTGCACTCAACAAGTTAAGTCCTTTAGTTTTGATGGTTTCGCCATACATCAGAATGTCTTTTACCACTGATTTACCACATTTCTGGGTACAACCAAGCGATTTTTCTTCCAGGGTAGAAATACCGCCTGCTTTGTTTCCTGGCGATGGGTTTTCGTAGATTGGTTGCTCATTTTTGATGAAGTAATCCTTGAAGTCATTAATCAGATGTACTGTTTTATCGAATAATTCAATCGATTCACAGCGATTCATCAAAATGGTTTCTGCTCCAAACATTTCAGGTACTTCAGTCAGCACAGTTGTACCGCCCTGAGCCACCATGAAGTCTGAGAAAACACCTAATAATGGATTGGCAGTAATACCCGAAAACCCATCAGAACCACCACATTTCAAGCCTACTTTCAATTCGCTTAATGAAACTTCGGTGCGTTGGTCATGCGATGCAACTTCATATATTTCGCGTAACAGCGACATCCCAACTTCAAATTCATCGCTTACTTTTTGGGTTTCCATGAATTTTACACGTGCAGGATCAAAATCATCCAGTAATTCGCGGAAAGCTGTCAATTGATTATTTTCGCAACCTAATCCAACCACCAAAACGCCTCCGGCATTTGGATGTTTTACGATATTTCTCAATATTTCGCGTGTATTTTCGTGATCGGCTCCCAATTGCGAACAACCATAATTGTGTGGATAACCAACAATAGCGTCTACTCCCACTCCATTAGTTTCTCGCTTCAGAGCGTCAACAAGTTGGTTGACGGTTCCATTTACGCAGCCTACTGTTGGGATAACCCAAACCTCGTTACGAATACCCACATCGCCATTTGTACGACGATAACCTTTGAAAGTCAGGTTTCGGTTTGAAACCTCCGAATATTCGAGTGCTGGTGAATAGTTATATTCAAGCAAGCCATCCAGATTGGTTTTGATGTTCTTTTCGTTCACCAAACCACCTTTAGTAATAGCTTCGCGAGCATGACCAATGGCATAGCCGTATTTTATAACAAAATCGTTTGCTTCAAAGGGTTTCAATGCAAATTTATGTCCGGCAGGAATCTCGTTTTGCAACGTAATTTTCTCACCCGAAACAGCAATTATCTCACCCTGCTCAAGCAAGGATAAAGCTACTGCTACATTGTCGGCAGGATTGATTTTTAAATATTTCATCAAGTTATATACTGTTTTCCAGTTATTTTAGATATCAATTGGATATTATTCAAAAACAGGAAGTTCAAAATTCATGTTAACAGATAAGTTGTATCGCTTAGAAACAATTGTTCTTACAGCTTCTTTCATGCCAAATTCATCAATTATTCGCAAGTAGAATGTCAGTTTTTCGGTTAATCCGGGTATTTCATTCAGATTTTCACCCCAAATAAATTCCGCTGCCAAAACTCCTTTTGAGACTACTTCAACATCTTTCAAACTCCAAAGAATTTTCAATAAATCAACGATAGCTTTATCGTCGTTAGGCACAATTTCGGTGTTGCCTCTTTTGCCTCCTTTATAATAAGTGATAATAGCTGCCAAACCCAATACAAGTCCAGCAGGAAGTTCGCCTTTTCTTTCCAGGTATGTTTTTAATCCAGGTAAATCACGGGTTTTGAATTTAGGAAACGAATTAAGCATAATGCTTGTCAGGAAGTGGTGTACAAATGGATTATTGAAACGTTCCAATACATCACCGGCAAATTTCTGCAACTCTTTTTTAGGCAAATCGAGTGTTGAAATCAACTCTTTAAACATCACCATGTAAATGAACTTTGAAATAACGTCATCTCTCAAACTTTCTTTTACAATATTCAATCCGGCTAAATAGGCTACAGGAGCCAACACGGTGTGAGGACCATTTAGCAGGGTAACTTTACGTTCATGGTATGGTTTTTCGTCAGGAACAAAAAGAACATTAAGACCGGCTTTATCTGCAGGGAATTCGTTTGCAATACTTTTAGGAGCCTCAATAACTAATAGGTGGAAAATTTCAGCCTGAACAACCAAATTGTCTTCAAGTTGAATTCTTTCCTGAATTTCTCCAATGGTTTTGCGAGGGAAGCCAGGAACAATTCGGTCAACCAATGTACTGTAAACACCACAAGCTGTATCAAACCAATTTTGGAAATCAGCACCAAGGTTCCACAATTCAATATACTGGTTGATAGTCTTTTTTAATTCAGTTCCATTGTGGAAAATCAATTCGCACGGAAAAATAAGCAACCCTTTATCCATAGCACCATTAAATGTTTTAAAGCGGTGATAAAGTAGCTGTGTTAGTTTGCCGGGATATGAACTTGCCGGAGCATCATCCAGTCTGCAGCAGTCAACAAAAGCAATACCTGCTTCTGTAGTGTTTGAGAACACAAAACGCATCTCAGGTTGTTCGGCCAATTTCAGGTAAGAATCAAAGTCTGTGTAAGGATTCAATGATCGGTTGATGACATCAATCAATTCGATGCTGTTTACAGTCACACCTTTGTCTAAACCCTGTAGGTTAACATGATATAAGCCATCCTGCTCGTTGAGCATATCAATCATTCCAGTTGGTAGCGGTTGTACCACTACTACGCTCGAGTTGAAGTCTGCTTTTTGATTCATGTTTTGTACCATCCAGTCGATAAAAGCACGTAAGAAGTTACCTTCACCAAACTGAATAATTCTCTCCGGATAGCGTTTTACGCTAACGTTTTCTCTGTTTAACTTTGTCATTTATGTTGATTTTATATTTTGTCCAATAGTTAGTTGGAATGTTGAGATTTTCAACAAATGGTTATGTGAATTATTCAAAAATTCACTTGCAATAAAATTTATAATTTCACTTTTGGAGAAGATGTACTTTTCCCGGAAATTATTTAATTATAACAAATAGCCAAATATATGACTATTTAGGAGTATTAGAGGAGGTTTTAATGAGCACAAAAGTACTAAAAATACAAGTTATTACAAGTGGAAAAATTGATATAATGCATGTAATAATTGACAGATTCTGATTCATTTTCAGAAAAAACTGCAGAAATTATATTTACTTTTTAGATCTAATAAAATCAGCGGAACATAGAAGAACAGCTTTTTCTTAATAGAAAAGACTTATCTTTGAATTCTCAATTTTTAAATATTTCAACTGTCCAATCCCAATTGTGAAATAATAATTTATTTATTGAAAACATAGTCGGGTCAATGAGTGTTCAAATGATTAAATTCCAGAATAAAAAGATGACTTCCAATAAAGATATTTTCAAAATAACATATCCTATTTTTTTAACGCTTGTAGCGCAGAATATAATTAATGTCACCAACACGGCATTTTTAGGACGTGTTGGAGAAGTGGAATTAGGTGCTTCGGCCATTGGCGGGGTGTTTTACTTAGCTATTTACATGGTTGGATTTGGTTTCAGTCAGGGAGCTCAAATTCTGATTGGCCGACGAAATGGAGAGAAGAACTTTGGTCAAATTGGGACAATTTTCAATAATGGATTGATTTTTAATTTACTGCTGAGCATTATTATCTTTGGATTATCTGTAAAAGGTGTTCCAGTCATTATGAAATATCTGGTAAGTTCGGAGCATATATATAAATCCTCCATTGCTTATCTCGACTGGCGCATTTATGGCTTTTTCTTTGCTTTCATCAATGTAATTTTTCGTGGTCTGTACGTGGGAATTACACAAACACGTATTTTGACAATTTCAGCCATTCTAACTGCCGTAACTAATATTTTATTTGATTATGTGCTTATTTTTGGCAATTTTGGTTTTCCAAAACTGGGCATAGAAGGTGCAGGTATCTCATCGGTAATTGCAGAAGCAGTTACAACAATCTATCTTTTCTGGCATACAATCTATCGAACCGACCGAAAACTGTACGGACTTTTTGAATTTAGAAAGGTTGAATTCAAAACCATTATGCAAATACTGGAGCTGTCAGTTTTTATCATGTTCCAATACTTTATTTCCATTTCTACCTGGTTCATGTTCTTTATATTTATCGAGCGAATGGGAGAACGACCTTTGGCAGTAACAAATATAGGTCGAAGCTTGTATATTTTACTTATGATGCCGGGAGCAGCCCTCTCCACAACAGTCAACACACTTGTGAGTAATTTGATTGGAGCTGGTCGAAAAGAAGAGGTACTGCCATTTATTCGCAGAATAGTGGGAATGGTGGTCTTGATTATTCTTCCAATACTTGCATTCACTTTTGCTTTCCCCCAATTATTCGCAGGTATTTATACTAATGATGCCGGGCTAATAGCTGCCTGTATTCCGGTAATGCGGGTTGTTGCTGTTGCCAATTTATTTTGCGCCGTGAGTAATATTATATTCAATGGCGTTTCGGGCACAGGTAACACACGTACAGCATTTGCCATAGAATTTCTAACGCTGTTTTTCTATCTTAGCTATGTTTATTACACGGCTATCATTAATCCTCATCCTGTAGCTATTGTTTGGATGTCCGAATTCATTTATTGGACAATTATTGGTGGATTAGGTTATTTGTATTTACTGAAAGGTAATTGGAGAAAAAAAGAAATTTGATGATGTGATAATTCTTTGATATGGTGATGTGATGATGAAAATAATAAGCCATATAATTGTTTTAAATTCATACTAAGTTCATAGCATATTTTTCTTACTTTTGTTTCAATAATCTCCACATCATCACATAAACTCATTATCACATAAATATCATGGCCAAAACCAAATCAGTATACGTTTGTCAAAATTGCGGTGTCGATTCTCCCAAATGGATAGGCAAATGCCCATCGTGCGGTGAATGGAATTCATATGTAGAAGAAATCATTAGCAAGGAAAGCGGTACACCAAAATTTCAAATGGGTGGCGTGGAATTGGTGAAACAAAAACCAATACTGATTACCGAAGTTGAAACAAGTGAAGAAAGTCGGTTTGATACCAGCTCGAATGAACTCAACAGGGTACTTGGTGGTGGTCTTGTTCCTGGGTCGTTAGTGTTGATTGGTGGCGAACCAGGCATTGGTAAGTCTACTTTGGTACTACAAGTAGTTCTGAACCTAAAGGGAAAACGCACGCTTTATGTTTCGGGTGAAGAAAGCGTAAAACAATTGAAACTTCGTGCCGAACGGTTGAAATTTGAGAATCCCGACTGCTATATCGTCAGCGAAACTTCATTAGAACAAATTTACGTTCATATACAAAACATCCAACCCGATGTAGTGATTGTCGATTCCATTCAAACGGTTTCTACCGAAATGATAGAATCGTCGCCGGGATCGGTTTCTCAAGTGCGTGAATGTGCTGCCAGCCTGCTGAAATTTTGTAAAACAACCGGCATTCCGGTGCTGCTGATTGGTCACATCAACAAAGAAGGTAGCATTGCCGGACCAAAAGTATTGGAACATATTGTGGACACGGTGCTGCAATTCGAAGGTGATCAACATTATATGTATCGCATCTTGCGTTCCATCAAAAACCGTTTCGGGAGTACTTCCGAAATGGGCATTTACGAAATGCAACAAAGCGGCTTGCGCGAAGTAAGCAATCCATCCGAATTGCTGCTTTCGCAAAATCACGAAGGCCTGAGCGGGGTAGCCATTGCTTCAGCTATTGAGGGCGTACGACCATTTTTGATAGAAACACAGGCTTTGGTTAGCTCTGCAGCTTACGGAACACCGCAACGCTCCAGTACCGGGTTCGACCTTCGTCGACTGAACATGTTGTTGGCTGTACTCGAAAAACGAGCCGGATTTAAAATAGCCCAAAAAGACGTCTTCCTCAATATAGCAGGCGGAATCAAAGTAAACGACCCTGCTATCGATTTAGCTGTTATCTCGGCCATTCTATCTTCCAATGTAGATATTGCCATAGAAAAACACGTTTGCGTGGCGGGAGAAGTGGGTCTTTCAGGGGAAATCCGTCCCATTAACCGCATTGAGCAACGCATACTCGAAGCCGAAAAACTGGGTTTTAAGAAAATGATTATTCCCGAATACAACCTAAAAAGCCTCAACCTGAGCAAACTGAATATCGAATTGGTTCAGGTAAAAAAAGTGGAAGAGGCATTCAGGGTGTTGTTTAAGAAATAAAATAACTATAAAATGACACTACGTACTGTAAATGTAACACGCTATATTACCCCTTTGCGCGAAGGTGGTTCGCTTCCCGCATTGGCTGAAGCTGATGACGACTTTAAGTATGTTGTCAAGTTTCGTGGAGCCGGACATGGAGCCAAAGCGCTGATTTCAGAACTGATTGGAGGTGTTGTTGCCAAATTGTTGAACCTGCGTGTTCCTGAGTTGGTTTTCATACAACTCGATGAAGCTTTCGGGCAAACAGAAGGTGACGAGGAAATTCAGGATTTGCTGCAAGGTAGTCGTGGTTTAAATCTCGGCTTGCATTTTCTGTCAGGTGCATTAACTTATGATCCCGTAACTACCAAAGTGGATGGCCGTACAGCTTCGTTGATTGTTTGGATGGACGCTTTCCTAACAAACGTTGATCGTACAGTGCGCAATACCAACATGCTTATGTGGCACAAAGACTTGTGGCTTATCGATCATGGTGCAACGTTGTATTTTCATCACTCGTGGACAAACCATGAGAAACAAGCGCTGACTACGTTTTCCCTAATAAAAGATCACGTATTACTTCCTTTTGCCGACGAATTGGAAGAAGCAGATGCTGTGTGTAAGAAAATTCTTACAGCTGAAGTTATAAGGGAAATCACCAATCTGATTCCTGATGAATGGACATCCAACCTGGAAGTTGGTGAAACTACCAAATCGGTTCGCGAAGTGTATTACCAATTCCTGACAAGTCGAATACAACATTCCGAAAACTTTTTAAATGAAGCCCTCCATGCAAGGAAAACACTTATTTGAATACGCCGTTATTCGTGTTTTACCTAAAGTGGAGCGCGAAGAATTTATCAATGTCGGTATTATTTTGTTCTCAAAAAAGGCAAAATACATTCGCATGATGTATAAATTGAATGCTGAACGGCTCAATGCATTTTCAACTGAATTAGATCTCGATTTACTGGAAGACACTTTGCAATCGTTCGAAAAAGTTTGCAACGGAAAGAAAGATGCAGGTGTAATTGCCCAACTTGATATTCCGGAACGTTTTCGCTGGCTTACAGCAGTACGTAGTTCTTGCATTCAGACTTCACGTCCACATCCGGGTTTTTCAGAAAATCTGGATCTAGAAGTGGAGAGGTTGTTTGAAGAATTGGTTCTGTAATTCCATTTACTTATCGATTATTTCCTTGTTTACAATAAATAAAACGTCATTTCAAAGTGATTTTCCAAACCTGAAAATTCAATTTTCCAAAAATGGCACGGAGAAAATTCGAGTAAATGAAGCTTTATCGAACTAAAAACAATAAAAATCGAAGGGAATTTAAGGCTAAAGTATCGCATTTTTGATAGCATTTGCCTGTTTTCAAAAAAAAATCAATAGCAAATAATTCTCTATGTGAAGATGTTGTGACAAAAATTGCCAGATAGAACTAAAAAACAAAGAATAAGGTTTTGGAGGATTCAAAAAAGATTGTATCTTTGCAACGCTTTTGGAGAAAGGCATTTTATCCGAATGAAAATTCGGGCGTTTAGCTCAGCTGGTTCAGAGCATCTGCCTTACAAGCAGAGGGTCGGGGGTTCGAATCCCTCAACGCCCACTTTTAATTTAATATTTAAAACACACAATTCTTTCGGGCGTTTAGCTCAGCTGGTTCAGAGCATCTGCCTTACAAGCAGAGGGTCGGCGGTTCGAATCCGTCAACGCCCACTTCAAGGTCAAACATTTATTTGTTTGACCTTTTTTTTGTTTCAAAATCAAGCTGGCGCTCATCTGAAAATACATTTCATTTCCCCCTTCCAATTAAAAATCGTACCTTTGCAGCCAAAATATTTGCACCCGCTGTACTGAGTTTGGGAAAATTCGGACAGAAACGAATAATGGAATGTGAATATCTAACTTAATAGATATAAAAAACAATGGGAAATATTGTAGCAATTGTGGGTCGCCCGAACGTGGGTAAATCGACCCTTTTCAACAGGCTCACTAAAAGTCGTAGAGCCATAGTAAATGATGAAGCAGGTACCACTCGTGACCGTCAATACGGAAAAAGCGAATGGGAAGGCCGCGAATTTTCGGTTATCGATACCGGTGGTTGGGTTGTAAACTCTTCTGACGTGTTCGAAGATGAAATTAAACGACACGTAATTCTGGCTATTGAAGAAGCCGACGTAATTATGTTTTTGGTTGACATCCAAAACGGAATTACCGATTATGATTTAGAAGTAGCACAAATCCTTCGTCGTTCTACCAAACCAATTATTTTGGTTTCGAACAAAGCCGATACTTTCGAGTGGCAATTTAATGCTGCTGAGTTTTATAAATTAGGCCTTGGCGAACCGTTGGTTGTTTCAGCCATTAATGGCCTAGGAAGTGGTGATTTATTGGATACTCTCCTCACCCACTTTAACCCTGATGTTACCGAAGATATTGAAGACAATCTGCCACGTTTTGCGGTAGTTGGTCGTCCGAATGCCGGAAAATCTTCTATTGTAAACGCTTTTGTAGGCGAAGATCGCACGATTGTAACTGACATTGCCGGTACAACCCGCGACTCAATTTACACCCGTTTCAATAAGTTTGGTCATGATTTTTACCTGGTAGATACTGCCGGAATTCGCAAGAAAGCCAAAGTAAACGAGGACTTGGAATATTATTCTGTTGTTCGTTCAATTCGTGCTATTGAGAATTGTGACGTTTGTATTCTGATGATTGACGCCACCCGTGGTATCGAAAGTCAGGATTTAAATATATTCTCGTTGATTCAAAAAAACAAAAAAGGATTTGTAGTTTGTGTAAACAAATGGGATTTAATTGAAAACAAAGAATCGAACGACATTAAGAAATACGAAGCAACTATTCGTGAGCGTTTGGCCCCGTTTGTTGATTTTCCTATTATTTTCACATCTGCCGTTACTAAACAGCGTATTTTGAAAGTATTGGAAACTGCTGTTGAGGTGTATGAAAACAAACAACGCAAAGTGGCTACTGCCAAATTGAATGAATATATGTTGCCGTTGATTGAGAACTATCCACCACCGGCTTTAAAAGGCAAATATGTGCGTATTAAATACGTAACTCAATTACCCGGAACACAGGTTCCAACATTTGTATTCTTCGCCAATCTGCCACAATACGTGAAAGATCCATACAAACGCTTTTTGGAAAACAAAATACGTGCGAAATACGAGTTTACTGGAACGCCTATTCAGATCTTTATCCGTCAGAAATAATCGGATTACCAAATAGTAAAACAGCCGCAACTTATAAAAAGTTACGGCTGTTTTCGTTTATTGTCTATTTCACTTTTATTGAAGCTCCCCTGCCCCTTGTCTCACAATTTCTGGCTCGTCTTCAGTACAATCAACAATCGTTGAATGCTGCAAACCGCCCATACCACCATCGATTACTAAATCCACCTGATGACCATACTTTTCTTCAATCAGCTCCGGGTCGGTAATGTATTCGGTGGTTTTTTCGTCGGTAAAGATGGAACTCACCATGATAGGGTTACCCAATTCACGGACAATTTCCAATGGAATAATATTATCGGGCATACGAATACCCACTGTTTTTTTATTCTTGAAAAGTTTCGGAAGTTTGCTGCTACCGTTGAGGATAAATGTAAACGGTCCGGGTAAATTTCGTTTGATAAGCTTGAATGCGACATCATCCATTTTGGCATATTCACTAATCTGACTCATTTCATGACAAATGAACGATAAATTTGCCTTTCGCATATCATGTTCCTTCAATTTGGCGATAAACTCAACCCCTGAAGCATTGAAAATGCTGCAACCAAAAGCATATACACCATCGGTTGGAAAGATGATGATTCCACCCTTGCGCAATACTTCGGCTACCCGACGAATTTCGGCAGGATTGGGATTTGTATCGTAAATTTTGAGTAACACTGTATGTGATTATTTAATTGGTTGAGTGCTCATCTGTTGATTTTCAGTGCAAAAGTACAAAAAAAATCCTGCAAACAAGGTTCACAGGATCTCTTATATTTACAAGTTGACTAATCAACCAATGAACTAATATCAGAATGCGTCAATAATAGCTTTGAAGTCGGCAACTTTCAATGAAGCACCACCAATTAAACCACCGTCGATATCTGGTTGAGCGAATAATTCTCCGGCATTTTTAGCGTTACAGCTACCACCGTAAAGAATAGAAGTTCCTTCAGCAATTTCTTGTCCGAATTTTGCAGCAATAGCAGAACGGATAAATGCCAACGTATCCTGAGCTTGCTCAGTTGAAGCAGTTACACCGGTTCCGATAGCCCAGATTGGTTCGTAAGCAATAACGATTTTTTTGAAATCTTCAGCACTCAGGTTGAATACTGTTTCGTCCAATTGTTTTTGCACATAAGCATTCTGTTCGTTAGCGTTACGAACTTCCAACGCTTCACCACAGCAGTAAATAGGAGTCAAACCGTTTGCCAATGTCAACGCAACTTTTTCATTCAGGATAGCACTTGTTTCTCCATAGTACTCACGACGTTCAGAGTGACCTAAGATAACATATTCAGCACCTGTAGATTTTACCATAGCTGCACTGATTTCGCCTGTATAAGCTCCTGATTCTTTGTTAGCACAGTTTTGAGCAGCAACACCAATTACTTTAGTATCAACCGCAGCAGCTACACTTGCAAGGTGAATAAACGGAGTTCCGATTACTACATCACAGTTTAATTTTGCACCAGCCAACGCTTCGTTCAATTCAGTTGCCAATGCCAACCCTTCCTGAAGGGTTTTGTTCATTTTCCAGTTTCCTGCAACAATGTTTTTTCTCATCTTTTTTATAGTTTGATAGTTATTTGCCCGAAGGCGTTATTTTTATTTTGTTATTTGCTATGCGTTATTTACTGCGTGTTATTTTTCTTCGACGTTATTCATTGTTATTTAAACACATCTAGTCCCTGCTGACTTTACCAAAATTTCTCCAGCCCCACTTACCTATAATCGTTCCCTTTTTTATCAACAGCATACCCGGATTTGCCCTGATTATTGTTTTAAGAGCAGTTCCGTCTGTTTTGCAGAACGGGTACGTGAGCTTATTTTGTTGTATAAAGTTTTGAATATCGGCATCGGCAGAAGCTGTAAGCGCGTAGAATTTCTGACCGGAAGCAAGTGCTTTCCGATATATTTCCTCTGCTTTGCGGGCACCCTCGGCCGAAGCATTATTTACATCGTAGATAATCATCAAATAGGTTTCGCCTTCGTTGTAAAGCACATCTTCTGTAATATCTTCGAATTGTACATTTACAATCGTGAAATCATGAATCGGAGCTTTGTAACCTTCATTTACCAAAACCGTTTTCTGATCGACAAACTTCCATGTAGAATCGCCTTTCGGATAATTCTCCAGGGTGAATTCTTTTTGAATATCGCCTTTTTTATAAATAAAAGTAGTAGTGTACTCATCTTTTTTTGCTCCTTCGGGCACTTGCATGGCAGTCTGTATGTTCACTCCCACCTTATACGGAAGGAAATCGATAAGCGGCAAATTACGGTAACAATAAGTCGATAATCCGAAACCAAAAACAACGAATACGGCAAAGGCAATATTTTGAGCCTTGGTGGTAAAGATTGTTCGAAACTTTGTTTGATAAATAAGCACGAGAATTGCCAACGCTGAAAATACCAAGTTTTTAATGAACGTAGCCCAATTGCTTATAACCAAAGCATCGCCAAAACATCCGCAATCAGTCACAAGGTCTTTTTTAAGGGCAATATACAAAGTTAGCGGTGTCATTACGGCCATAAAAGCCACAGCAGACATGGCAGTCAAACGAATTTGTACTTTGAGAATTAGATTCAACCCAATAACAAGTTCGAGAGTAGAAAGCAATACGGCCAGCACAAATGAAATGTGTGTAAACATTTCGAAAGCACCACCAAAAGCCCGGAAGTAGTCGTCGAATTTATAGGTCGACCCGAGTGGATCGATTGCTTTTACAAAGCCTGAAAAGATAAATACACAACCCAAGAGGATACGAGCAATTTGTAATAATACATTTGCGACTTTTTGACCTTTGGTCAATTTACTAATATCGCGATGGTTGGTGAACATGGTTTTATTTAGTTGACAATTAATAATTGACAGTTGATAATTTTATTTTAAGCTGAAATACTATCCTCTTCGCTGATTTTGATCAGTCCGAATACGGCGTAATTAATCATATCGAAATAATTAGCGTCGATTCCTTCCGAAATCAATGTTTTTCCCTGATTATCCTCAATTTGTTTCGTGCGATAAATCTTCATCAGAATCAAATCGGTATACGATTCCATGCGCATGGTGCGCCAGGCCTCATCGTAGTCGTGATTTTTATCCATCATCAACTTTTTCGCTTCGTTCAGGTATTTCATGTAAAGCTCCGAGCCGGTTTCGTAAGTCAGATCATCAGTATCGGCACTGCCTAACTCCAATTGAATAAGTCCGATAATACCGTAGTTTACAATGGCAATAAGTTCGGAACGAATGCCCTCGTCGATTTTCGAAACACCTTTAGTCTCGATACTCCGAATGCGATTCGCTTTAATAAATATCTGGTCGGTAACCGATTTTGGTCGCAAAATTCGCCATGAGCAACCATAATCTTTCATTTTTTTGAGGAAAATATCGCTACAGGCAGCAACTGCCTGATCAAATTGTTGGTTGGTATGGCTCATATACAATTATTAATTTAGAATGAAGAATTGACAATTGCCAAACATTTGAAATTAAAAGTTTTGGCCAACAAGCGTAATGAATTCAATGCTTCAATTTTGGAGCAGCAAAGGTACAATTTTTAGTTGAAAAGACAAAGAAAGTACCGTAGCAATGTCATGAAAGAAATTAGATGATATTTGCATTCTGAATTTGGCAACTTAGGACAAAATACGCTGAAAACCAACCTGTTTATTATACTAAAAAATGTGAATAGTCGGTTCAAAATCTAAAACGGGGCTTGGTTATTTCAATTATTTGGCTATTTTTGTAGCACAGTCGTATAAAAACAATGAGAAAAACAAGCTTCATATTGCTATTTATTTGTTCTATCTTTTCCGCTCTTTGGGCTCAGGAAAAAGGTAGTGCGACTTATTACAGCTCTAAACTTCAGGGTCGGCATACAACGGATGGAAGTCGGTATCATCCCGATAGTTTGACCTGCGCCCACAAATCGTACCCACTGGGAACCTATTTATTGGTACGTAACCCGAAGAACAACCAGCAGGTAGTGGTAAAAGTAACCGACCGTGGTCCATTCACCAAACGCCTGATGATTGACCTATCCTATTCGGCTGCCAAAACACTCGACATTATCCGTCAGGGAGTAGCAACGGTGGAAATCTCGAAATTCAATTTCCTGCCCGACGCTCTTTCGCTCATTCCTATTCCCGTTCCAACATCCTACGTTCAAGTGCAACAACAAATGACTAAGGCTTCGAACGTGCTGAATAAGATTTTTAGCGACGATAAAAAATAAACCAACCTCTCACATACAAACAGCCGTATTGATTCAGTTCAATCCGGCTGTTTGCATCATACCCGGTTGCGATATAAAATTCAGTGTCAGATAAAAAATAATTAACCAATTTATTCGTTTAATATTGTAAAAACAAAATATTTTTCTCACCTTTGCATACATGTTAATTCACAGTTTTATTCTCACACAAAACAAATAGATTACTCACAATTAATTAGTAAAAATCATGGCAAAAAGGATTTTCATTTTATTTTTAGTCGTTCAGTTCATTTTGAATCTGAGTTTTGTTTCAGGTCAGCAGGCCTACGAAAGCGGTTGGAAAGCATTTTCAAAAAATGACCGTACTGAAGCTCGCAAGTTTTTCAATCAGGCTATTAACGAACCGGCCACAAGTGCTGATGCATTTCTGAGTCTTAGTCTGCTTGAGTGGACCGAAAATAAATCGGATGCTGCATTTGACAATTTCCAAAAATTCTACAACATCTCACCCAATCCGTATCCATACCTATATGCTATGAGTAGCCTACCTTACATGTACGAATCGGAAAATATTCTTTCTCCATCAAAAGTGGCATTTTTCGACAAAATTCTAAGTGACCCTAAAGTTAATGGAACTCTGAAAGCCATGATTTCGGAACGATTGGGATCTCACTACAATAAAATAAATAATCCCAGAAAATCGACGGAATATTATTCAAAAATGGGTGCTTTAACCCATTGGCAAGCACTCGGAAGCTTCGATAACACATCGGGAAGCGGTTATGCCAAAGACTGGGGCGCTGTGTACAAACCATTGACTTCCGATGTTTTCAAAAACAAAGTTGATGCAGAAGTACAATGGTATTCGCCCAAATATAACCGGGAAAATAACTGGTTTGCATTTGACTATTATTTTTATTTGAATAATGCCATAATGTATGGCCAATCGTTTGTTACCAGCCCTGTCGATCAGGAAGTATATCTGCGTGCCGGCACATCAGGTTCGCTTAAAATATGGGTAAACGATGCGCTTGTTTCAACAGTTCCCGAGGAACGAAACTGCGACCTCGACATTTACGCTTACAAAGTAAAACTAAACAAGGGCAATAACCGCATTCTTGTTCAAATTGGTATAAGCGAAATTGATCAGGCAAATTTTTTGATACGCCTTACCGACGAAAATGCCAATCCGATTCCGAACTTAACCAACTCCGACACGTACGCCGACTACACAAAATCGACAGAGAAATACTCGTGCGAGCAATTACCTTTCTTTGCAGAAAAGTTTTTTACTGAGAAAGTGGCCAATTCAAAAGACAATCCTTTAAATTATATCTTGTTAGCGGAAGTATACCTGAGAAACGACAAATCCTACGAAGCAACAAAAATGCTGAAAACAGTAGAAGAACTTACTGGAAAATCAACCCTGACATCATATCGTTTATACGAAGCTTTTATTCGTGCTCAGAACCAAACTGATTACGACAAAGAAATGGAAACAATCAAAGCAACCGATCCCGATTGTTTTTTCAGTTTGCAAAGTAAATATTCCGAAGCTGTAAAATCGGAAAAATACGACGAAGCTGCCGAAATTTGTAAAAAGGTAAAAACGCTGTACGGCGAAAGTTCAACAACCGATGAATGGGATATTAACCTGTCGTCGTATCAGAAACGATACGATGATCTGATTGCAATGGCAAAACGACTGTACAAAAAACACCCAAATCGGGTAGATTACATGAAACTCAATTATCAGATTGAGAAAAACGTTTCAAAAAATCCGAAAGCAGCCATTGCCGTTGTTGAAGATTTCTGCCGAAACAACACAAACAACGATGTATTGGACTTACTTGCAAAATCGTATCTCGAAATTGGAAATTCCGAAAAAGGACTAAGCGTGTTATACAAACGACTTGACAATAACCTTTATGCAACCGGATATTACGACAATTTGATTTCTACTTTATTCGGCATGCAACGATACAACGAAGCGCTGGCGTTTTGCGAAAAAGGCCTAATCCTGGCACCGTTTATCCCTAATTTTTATTCCACTCGTGGGTATATTTACAAGAATATGAACATGCCCGACAAGGCCATCGAGAGCTTTAAGAAAGCAATTTATTACAGTCCAACGAGCTACGACTCCCGAACCCAAATACGACTTCTTGAAAACAAAAAAGAAGTATATGATTTGTTTCCAAAAACCAATTTGAACGACCTGATAAGCAAAGCTCCGGGTACAAAGGATTATCCCGAAGACAACTCGCTGGTACTGCTTAACGACTACCAAATGGTTATTTACCCCGAAGGTGCCAAGGAATATCACTACGAGCTGGCTGCTAAAATTCTGAATCAGTCGGGTATCGAAACCTGGAAAGAATACACAGTTGGATATAACAGCTACAATCAAAAACTAATTATCGACAAAGCCGAAGTAATAAAAGCCAACGGAAGTGTTGTAAAAGCCGAAACAAACGACGATAACCACATTGTATTTACCAACCTGGAAGTGAACGACGTGCTTCATCTAATATATCGGATGCAGGATCTATCAACC
>Ga0302215_10000922_pt1 | contig 21288 bp, 15 predicted proteins | sample II_Fen_N3_1_FD_194580 | JGI IMG/M metagenome (GOLD analysis project Ga0302215, IMG submission 194580) | Peat permafrost microbial communities from Stordalen Mire near Abisko, Sweden - II_Fen_N3_1 | ecosystem: Environmental > Terrestrial > Soil > Wetlands > Permafrost | place: Sweden: Abisko... | reverse complement strand
AAGGATTTACGTTTTATGGTGTTCTTGGAAATGACATTATTACTTTTAAAACAAAGGGCAGTTTTGTTAGTGATCGTTTGCCAACACCTATGTCCGAAATTATGTGCAAGCATCAAATTGAGTTTGTGGGTTGTGCCTGTTTTGGATCGTTATGTCGATCGGCATTAGGAGGTTTACACCGATTGTCGGATATCAATGTGACAGCATTTTTAATTGGAATAGGAAAAAAAATAATGAATCATGATACAGTGTCAGAATTGGGAAAAAGGAGTTTGATACTCTCATCACATAAACATCTATTGGACGGTTTTTATTTTAACCGTGAAATTCCATTCAACACTGTATTACTTGTTAAACCAGTTGTAGAATGCGACAGGGAAAATTTAAAAGCAGTCATTTTTATACCTGAGATAATGACTGATATAGATGTAATAAACAATCACAGATACCCTTATTTCAGAATTTTAGCAGCTATTGGATGTGTATCGGATGTCATTTACAATCCTGATTCAGAAGAATATGAACCGTTGGCAGTCTCTTTACAACATGCCTTTGAAAAATATACCGGTGAATGGTATTCTACTTTTTCCATCATACCTGAGCAAACCATCATGTTGCAGATACCTGAATCATTTATTGAGCAAATAAATGACAATGTCACATTCGTTGTGAGCATAGCGATTCAATTCGGAAGGTACGGTTGGTTAAACGAACCATTTGAAAAGAAGCATGCCGGATACGGGAAAATATTGAAAGTGTTTTGAATGTTCCGTGTTATGCGTTCCGTGTTCTGTGCTCCATGTTTGCAGTCAAGTAATTCGTATAATTAGATTTAATTCGTATAATTCGTACTTTATGAAGAAAAAATCAGAATTTGGTAAAATCAGTGGCGTTGATTTGCTCAATGCTTTGTATCATGCTCTTGTAGCAAGTGTATTTCCATTCCTGGCTTACATAAACAAAGGAGTTCTTCCCGAAACCCGTCAGGAATGGATTATTATGATCGGTGTATTCTTAACCGCCTTTTTCGGGGATCTGTTTAAACGGGGGGTTACTAACTCCAATGGTGTCCTCTTTAAACAGGAACCCTGATAATGAAGTTTTTAATTTTCAACTAACTATCTAACTATCTAACTAACTTTTCCAAAGTCTCAAACTTTGGAAAAGTTAAGAACCAATCAACTTACTCAACCAATTAATTCAATCAGTTACATCTTCATTTTGCAGATATGTAATTCGTATTAATTCGTATTAATTCGTATAATTCGTAAATAACAACCTATGAAACTAAGCACTAACTTTACCCTGGAAGAAATGACAGCTACCAGCTCTCACCTTCCAAATGTTCCCTCTGAAACAGAGATCTCAAGATTGACTCTACTTGTACATCAACTCCTGCAACCCCTTCGTGACAAATACGGAAAACCCATCCATGTCAACTCAGGCTATCGATCATTGGTGGTTAACAAGGAACAGGGCGGTTCCATCGTCCCGCTCTCCCAACATTGCAAAGGGGAAGCTGCCGATCTGCATACAGATGACAATGCCATGTTATTTCATATAATCCGATTCTACTTTGACTTCGATCAATTGATTTGGGAAATGGGTAACGATACTCAACCAGACTGGGTGCATGTCAGCTACAAAGCCAAAGGAAACCGAAAAATGGCATTGAGAACGGTGGTGGTGAAAGGGACGAAAAGATACAAAAGAGTTTGAAAGGTTTGAAGAGTTTGAAAGGTTTGAAAGGTTTAAAGAGTTCAGTGTTCAGTGTTGGGTATTGGGTGTTGGGTCTCGCGATTTCCATATCGCGAATAAAACATGACAGAGGAATATACTTTAAAAGTCGCCCTCCCACATCAAAGATTCGGCATTTAATTACCAATCTTCTTGTGAGAGGGCGACTTTCTTTAACTTCAAACTCTTCAAATGGAGTATTCGACATCCCAATTTTTCTGGACTCTTCAAACTTCAAACTCTTCAAACTTTTCAAACAACAAACTCTTCAAACTCTTCAAACCTTTCAAACTCTTCAAACCTTTCAAACTCTTCAAACAACAAACTCTTCAAACTTTTATCTAACTCCTATCACTTTCCCGCACCCTGCATACTTCACTTCCACCGGTTCTCCCGTAAAGCCTACATTCCCAAATTCCACCGCCACACTCAACAATACTGTAACATTTTCATTTATCAAGGCGGCCTCCGCTTCAGTCATTTGTACTGTCATCGTTTGTTCGGGTAAGATAGTTTGCGTTGAATTCCATTTGCCGGTCAATGTTTCACTGTGTCCGTGCAAATCATAAACCACCGGTTCGTAGGCTTCTATCTCGGTGTTGTACACCACATCCGAAATGGTACCTATGGCAATGATCAACCTGAAAAACGGGAGCTTTTGAATGTTTAGCAGATCAATGTCCGTATTGATTCGTGGGAAAGTGACAACAGCCTGCAACCGTTCCCTGTCAATTTCCCAACGGGGTGAAATTCGCAATACGGTGTTAAACGGATAATCACGGTTAAAATTAAACCCTTCCATGCACTGTTTATAAACCGATAATTTCAGGTTTCGTTTCCCTATTACCGACTCAGTATCCAGTTTCATAAGGCTGCTTCCTGTTTTTACCAGTACCGGAGTGAGATTATAATCAGCAAACCGGTGCAACCCTCCGAATGCATACCTGCTGAGTGATCCAAACCGGGCACACTCGCTAAACTCTTTTTGTTGCTTGCGCAATTTTTCAAACTTGGGTGAATTGGCGATCTGATCTTTTGTTGCGCCTCCTTTGGTACGCATGATCACTTTGTCGCTACCACGGCGTGTATAAAAACTGACACCTTTTATACTTCCTGTAATTTGCATAAATCCTTTTACAATGGCCATAATGTTAGTGTTTAATGATGAATGATTAGTGATTAATGTTTAATGATTAATATTTAAAGTACTGATTTTGTCTGATTAGAATAATTTTGGTTTCAACTTTTTTCGATTAGTGCTAAGTGCCTGGCATAATAAGTTGTTGATTTATATTTTTTTGATTTCAATGTTTTACTTATATTTTAGGTTTATCTTTAATCCTGATTAATGTTAACTAAAATCACTAACCACTAATCATTAATCACTAATCACTATCTTTCCTTCGCTTCCCATTCACAATACAAAAATAATAAAATAATTAATATCTTGTATCTAATATGTAAATAATATGTATCTATATAAATACACTTTATTTACATGTTATATACATGTCATATACATATTATATACATGTTATTACCAAATAGGAAGTAACTGAAAGACGGAGCAAACATGCAGCAAGAAAGTAAAAATAAATTCTGAAAACTACTCTGGATAAATAATATAAACAAGTTTTGGCTTATTGAAATGCTTCAGGGCAGGGTATAGTTTTCAATTAACATATACAAATTTGTTATATAAGAATATGCAATTAGACAATAAAGTTTGTAAACAATTTAAAATTAGAAAAAATGATTATGGATACTATTTCCCGGAAAACTAATATAAAAACATTAAGATAATCCAACTAAAATACCATTCATCTTTGTTTAGGTAAAATATATATTATTTAAGCTAATATATTACAATCATATTAAAAATATATAGTTAAATATAGACATATATAATATATTATATATTATATTTAATAATACAATTAATTAATGGTGTTATAATCATATTAGTTTAATATAAACTAAAATATTAATACAATAAAAACTAAAACATGTAATTCAAATTACTACATTAATATATTTATTTTTACTTAAATTTATATTTTAAATAAATACATTCAAATGTTTCAATGTGTATATATTAGGGTATTTAAAGACGTCAATTTTGGATTGGAATTTGATAGAACGCGCAATAGTATATTAACATATTAATGTAGCAATTAATATATTTCATGTTTTATAAATGCCACAAATAATTAACTATCAAATATATAAATTCTTATATCTACTTTTGCCCTGTAAAATAAAAGTAAAATATATTAATTATTTCAATTTGTCACTTCAAAGCGTAAAGTTAATTAAACTAAAACGTATAAGAATATAACGCAAAAAAGTGCATGTTTGATTATGAAAATTTAATACGAAAGATATAAGTGCCATCTGAATGAAGAATAGCACTGATTAAAGCTTAAATGAATCAGAATTAAAAGAAAAAATAAAAATACGCTTATAAGCAATTAGAACAAAATCAACAAAATCAACAAGTTTATGAATCATTTAGTCAGGTCTCTTTCTTATTATTTGTTATTCCTCTTTTTAGTTGCTTTTTCCATGCATGGAAAAGGGCAGAACATGGTTAGTTATGCCTACGACAATGCCGGAAACAGAATATCACGGAAAATTGTACTACTTAACAGCAGCCCTACACATGTAAAAAAAGATACTATTTCCCCAGCTCCGGTTAAAGAGCAACTGGGTGACCGCACTATTACCATTTTCCCGAATCCTACCAAAGGAGCTTTAGCGGTTGAAATTACCGGAGGCAGTGACAAAGATGAAATCAGAATCATGTTAATTAGTGGTCAGGGTATTCAACTGAAAACTATGAAAGCTCAAACAGGAACAACACCTTTAGACTTGCGGGCATACCCTCCGGGATGGTATATTCTACGTGTAAAGTCAGGAGAAAAAGTAACGGAATTTAAAATTATTAAACAATAGTTTTCAGTTATTCGACGCTGTCAGGTGCAAGCACGCTGACAGGTCTTGATAACAACGAATCTGACTGTGTAGAAGACATGACAACGTTTTAAAAGCATAAAATAAATAAACAAATACTCAACATTTATGAAAACTCCCAAATTAATTACGGCAATCATCGCCATTTTTTTGTTCTCGAATCTCCTTTTTGCAGGAGATCCTAACACAACTAACTCAGACGATAAACTTGCTGATTTGCTGATTACAAAAATGGAAAAAGATGTAATTCTTACTGATAGCCAAAAACTGGTTGTAAAACAGAAATTAAAGATATACATTGTAAAAATGCAGAATGCCCATGCATTGAGCAATCAAGATGAAATATTTTCTAAAAAAAGCCTGGCAACCAACGAATATCAATCATCGTTGGATAGTATCCTGACACCATCACAAAACCAGCAACTCAATTTGAAATTCAAAGAGCGTGAAAATGCTAAATTATCCACTAAGTAATACTTAATTCAGAAACTAAATAGAAATAACTTTATGAAAACAAAATATAGTATCATTTCGCTGCTTTTTTCATTTTACTGTTTGACATTTCAAGCTCAAACAAAATATATCTCTTCATCCGATGCAATATTGGTAACAACAGAATATGGAGATAATGTATTAATGACATGGTATGTAAACGGGACAGAGACAGATAAACCCTTACTGGTAAAGTATAATATTGGCACTGAATATAAATTTGATTTCGTCAACATATACAGCATTGACAGTAATGATAATACTAAGGAAACTCTATTGGTTAGTTTAAGTGGCATTCAAAGTGGAAGTATATCTTCAGTTATACCTTCAGGAAAAATAAAAATAACTTTCACAAGTGATTTGGGCCAAAATTATCAAACTAGTCCTGCATTATGTAGTGGATTAAATATATCCTTTTCTACTGATAATACATATCCACCTAGCACTTTAGCTAACGGCTATATTTACGGCAATTCAATTGTTAATGGCAATTTGGGTATTGGAGTTCTAAATCCAAGTTATAAACTTGAAGTAAACGGTACCGCTAAATTTTTAGAGAATATTCAATGTAACAACTCAATTTCATTACAAGATAATACACGATTTTTTGTTACGAAGTCAATAATTCCTGATTTAATGACCTCTTCATACTCAATGCCCCAATATGGCATTGGATCTCCGGCTGTTGGTGGTTCTGCTGCTTTATGGCTTTCAGGGAATAATTCAATCAGAATGTTTACTGCTGGTAACCCCACACCTGTTGTAAATATATTGAATAATGGCTTTGTGGGTGTTGGCACTATACATCCAGAATACAAACTTGATGTACTCGGTACAATCCGTGCTCAGGAAGTTTTAATAAATATGGATGGAGGTGCCGACTTTGTATTTGAAAAAGATTATAAATTACCTACCATTGAATTTGTAGCAAATTATGTGAAAAAGAACAAACATTTACCTGATATCCAGTCAGCCAAGGAGATGGTAGAAAACAGTATGAATATGGGAGAGATGCAAATTAAACTTCTTCAGAAAATAGAAGAACTCACGCTGTATGTGATTGAGCAACAAAAACGAATCGAACAACTGGAGAAAAACCGAAAATAAAAGTACCAGTCACTTCAACTATTATAACTTTTCCAAAGTTCAAAACTTTGGAAAAGTTGTTAGACGAAAACCAATTTATTAATTTAAAATATTGTGTCAACGAATCAATCAACTATCAACCATAGAGAAATGGCTGGTTTGATACAAGGTATCTCCTTTTAACTTCTGCAACTTCAAACACTATGCAAATCAAATACAAATTCCTTATTCTAACTATGCTGCTTTGCAGTTGGAACAGTTTTCTGTCAGCTCAGGATCCCAGGCCATTCTGGGTACTTAATTCCAATGAATCGGATGACACCAAAAAATACGTGGCGCGTGAATCCATTACGTTACAAAATAGTGGAACCGGTTTTTATTTTAAGGCTGAAGGAGGCAAAACTTTTAGTGCTAAAATAGATGCGGGGCTGCTCTTTCCTCCAACAATTGACACATATTTAATGCCTGATGGGGTACATACTTCTTCTAATCCTGCTGATGGTGTGGCTGTAGGAAGTATACCTGGTCAATTTGGTGTAAGTCCAACAGGTGGGGCATCATATTCAATTCCAATAGAAAGCCCTGCAGGAATTAATGGTATGAAACCAAATTTGACATTAGTTTATAATAGTCAGGGAGGAAATGGTACTACGGGTATTGGGTGGCAAATAAGTGGATTATCTGTTATTGGCAAAACAATGAAAAATATATTTAGTGATAGTATTGTTTCCGGCTTAGATTTATCCAAGAGAGAAAAATACATGATAGATGGCAATACTTTGTTAGGACTAGCCAATATATATGGAAGCGATGGGGCGACTTATCAAACAGAGAATAAAACATATTCACTTATCAAATCGATGGGACAGGTAAACAATGTTTTGGTTGATCCATTTAATAGAACCTGCTCTGAATACACTTCATATCCAGTATCTTTTATAGTTACATCTAAGGATGGTCAAACTGTTGAATATGGCAACACGAATTTTACAAAAATTATACCAATTCAAGTCATTGTAAGTCGGGATGGAAATACTTCGACAGTCAAATACTCACAACCTTTACAGTGGCTGATTAATAAAGTGACTGATGCCAATGGAAATTTCATGACATTTTCATATGTTGAAGATGCTGGTATAATTCCAACAATTAAATCAATTAATTATGGAGATTTAAGTATTGAATTCGATTATGATCAAAAAGCAATAATTGCAAAATCATTTATAAATGGATATTATCTTTTAGATAAATATTTACTAAGACACATTCGAATAATATCAAAAGGGACAAAAACTGTAAAAACAACACTAAAGCAATATGATCTTAATTACGACTATGATTCAAAAAAAGGGAAGTATTTTTTGAAAGATGTTGCTTTAGTGGGTCTTGATAATGTAAAAATAAATTCTACTAAAATTGAATGGGGTAATGACTATAGTACAATTAATACAAATACAACTTTAATCCCAAATACGTCTAATTACTGGTCTGAAGAGTCAAATAAGAATTTTACTTCATGTGATATTGACGGAGATGGGACTTCAGAAGTTGTTGAGTTTTTTCATCGGGTTGATTATACGTCACGAGGCAATGGAAATGATAGCTTTTCTCTGGGAGATTATGTAAGAGTTCATAAAATGAAATTAGAAAATGGAGTCGTTTCATTTGATAGGACTCTTCCTCCATATACTATAGGAGGTTCATTTGCGTTTCCAGATTTTAAATCATTAAATGAAGGTGGATTTTTTGCTGATTTCAAAGGAGATGGAAAAAAAACAATTATTGTCCCTATTTATAAAGAGGATAATGGTCAAAAAGGTGAAAGAATTAAAGATGTTATTTCAGGATTAAGTTTTGACCAATTATTTTCCTATTCAAGTGAAATGGGAGTTCATGCAGTCGGAGATATCAATAACGATGGCGTTGATGAAATAATTTTAATGGAGAAAGCGTATTATTCAAGAGTACCCGGACCAAAAGGAAAAATTTATTATATAGAAAATAATAAAGTGATTGTTGATGAATTCAATTTTTCTGGAAGCATAGTATCTGCAGATAGAAGTTTGATATCAGGCAAACCTAAAAGCATATTTATTTCTGATTTTAATGGGGATGGATTAAAAGATTTAATGATTACAACTGAAATCGGGTGCTTTTTTATGAAAAATAATGGAAGTGTGAAGAGAACTGATGGTATTTTTCATGTTTCTTTTACTGAGATGAGTAATAATATAATCACAGATTTTAATTCAAGTTCACTCAAAATTAAACCAGGAGATTTTAATGGGGATGGTTTAATTGACTTTGTCATTAATCAAAATTATGTTTGGAAACTATTCATAAACAATGGTAGATGGGGATTTGATAATTATCCATTACAAGATTCGAATAATTCAAATCTGTATACAGATAAATATGATTTGATTGTAACAGACTTTAATCATGATGGAAAGTCGGATATTATTTTACAAAACTCAGATTATAGTACAGTACCAGATCCAAATGATCCATATAATCCAGGGGCTAATATTACAACATTTAACAATGTTGCTGTTAATTGGTATGCATCAACGGGATTAAAGTTCAATTTGGATAATACTGACATTTCATTAGACGAGAATCTTGATCTTAATAAAAATTCAGTTGAAGGCGATTTTAATATGGATGGGAAAGCAGATATTGTGAATTGTAAACCAACTGCTTCGGCTGGAACTACTCTTAACTTTTACAGTACATTAAATACCACTACTACAAATTTTAATTCCAACTTTGAAGCAAATCAAGTGAAATCTATAACAGATGGCATGGGTATTAAAACAGAGGTGGAATATCGAGCGTTAACTTATGACAAACTAACAGATCAAAATCTTTTTTACACTAAAGGAGCCGGCTCAGTTTATCCAGTCGCTGATTTTACAGCACCTATTAATTGTGTAAGGAGTGTGAAACAGCCTATTGACAATGTCAACACCTCAACAACAGAATACCAATACTCCGGAGCAAAAGTGCAATTAACCGGTAAAGGTTTTCTGGGTTTTACGAGTCAAAAATCTAGTAATGTGACAACTAATAAATATGTGGTTTCGACTACCGAGTTGGAATATCCCTATTGTTTGCCAAAAACTCAAACGGTAGTTACTTCTGCATTAACAGGTGGCAATTCTACCACAAATGGCGAGATTTCCAGAGTTGTAACAACAATTACAAATACAAAGAGTACAGACAAAGTATATACTTCACTTCTATCTTCCTCGGTAGAAACGAATAGTTTAAATGGAATTTCAAAAACCACCAATTACAATAGTTATGATACATCCGGGAATCTCACCGGCGTAGAAATAATTCAAGGTGATTTGACAACTACCCAAACTATTGGTTATGGTCAGTTTGGTTCGTGGGCCTGGTGTCCGAATAAACCGATAAGTAATATTACTACTAAGACACTAAAGGGCGAACCGCTGGTTTACACCAGAGAGAAAACGTATGATTATAATACAACATCAGGAAACTTAATACAACAGATTTCTGATCCGACTGATACTAAAAACAAAGTGACAACTACTTATCCTGATTTTGATACATGGGGACATCCTATAACTGTTAAGGTGGAGACACCGGGTAAAACTCCTCGCACATCATACGTTAAATATACTGATTCAGGGAGGTTTGTAGATTACGAGATAAACCATTTAGGCGAAAAAACAAAGTATGAATGGGGGGACGAAATTACCGGATTGCTAAGTAGCAAAACCGATTATCAGGATCATGTAACATCATACACCTATAACGGGCTGGGCCAACTAACAGAAACAAAATATGCCAATGGTATTCGTAAAGCCAATGTAATGCAATGGGCTAAATCAGATAACATTTATGGTGCTAAGTATTATGACTACAGCGAAACATCCGGTTCGGCACCTGTTTGGGTTTGGTACGATGTTTATGGACGTGAAATACTGAAACAAACCTTTGGTTTAAACAGTAATACCATAAATGTATTTACTAAATACAAGAATGATGGTAAAGTTGACTGTGTTTCGGAACCAAGCTTTGTAGAAACTGTTGATAAAGTAGCAACTAATAAGTGGGCCGCTAAATATACGTATAACGATCCATACGGAAGGGTTACAAGTGTTGTTACTCCTATGGGTGAAACAATAACCAAATACAAGGATAGCGAGAAAAAAACAGAAGTAACCACACCCGAAGGATTAAGTATTACAGAGCAGAATAACATTGGGCAAACCTATATAAGTACTGTAAATGAGAAAACGGTTACTTATGTTTATGATGCGGCCGGACGTACAAAAACATCCACTCCTCAGGGCGGACTGTCAATCACTATGACTTACGACCTGCAAGGTAACAGAACAAAGTTGGAAGATCCTGATGCAGGAACGGTTGAATCTGTCTACAACGGTTTTGGTGAATTGACTGAAGAAAAACAAATAGTACATCCAAAAAAACAGCAGGTAAAAACCACCAACCATTATCTCGACGATGGATTGATAGATTATAGTGTGCGGGAAAATATCGAGAACTACGATACCGGAACACCTACGATTTTGCACTCGGAAACTACAAGCTATATTTACGATACAGAGCCTAAACATACAACCCGTGTAAAAACAATTAAGATTGACGATGGTAAAAAACAAACTTTTGGCTACGATGAGTGGGATAGAGTAACTGCTGTTGACGAAACTGTTGGAACCAAGGTGTTTAACCGCAAAACGGAGTATGATTTCTTTGGACGTGTAAAAAAAGAAGTTTATCCAACAGGTTATTACACATTGAATACATACGATAAGTATAGTTACCTCACAGAAGTAAAAGACAGTCAACGTTCAATTTGGAAAGCCGTTGACGAAAATGCCAAAGGTCAGCTACTGCATGCCAGTAAAGGTGGAAAAACCATCACTTACGATTTTGACGAACGGGGATTTCCTACCGGTATTAGTGCCGATGGGGTAATAAAAGCAGCATACTCGTTCAATGCTAAAGGGAATCTGGAGTATCGTACCGATGAGTTAGACCCAAATAACATTCAAAAAGAAGTGTTTATTGGCGATGGTCATGATTACGACACCCAAAACCGATTGACCTATTGGGGAGTTTACATAAAAGGGATATTGGTAAAACCAAACACCATTACCTATGATCCCACCAGCAGTAATATTACGACAAAAAGCGATTTGGGACCTTATACTTTTGGTTATGGAGGCAATAGACCTGATCCTGACAATTCTGCTATCGGACCGCATGCACTTGCTACTATTTCAGGAGTTCCGTCAAGTTTTCCGATAGCAGAGCCAAGTTATCCAACTGCCGAATTAAATGTTACGTATACCGATTTCAAAAAGATAGCCACACTTTCCGAAAAGAATAAGTACTACGAATTGACTTACGGGGTAGACGATCAACGGCGTATGTCGATGTATAAAGAAAACAACGTTTCGAAAGAAACAAGATACTATTTGGGCAATTATGAAGAAAAGATTGATAACACAACCGGAATTACACAAAAAATCCATTATCTTAGCGGTGCCATTCTGATACAGGAAACGAACCAACCGGATAAGTTTTACTATTCGTATTCAGACTATCAGGGTTCTTTGATAGCATTGACTGATGCCAATGGTGGATTAGTAACGAATGGTCGGTTTGCATATGATCCATGGGGAATACGACGAAACCCGGATGACTGGTCACAAAATGATAGTAGAACCACATGGATAGTTAACCGTGGTTATACCGGGCATGAGCATCTGGATGCATTTGGCATAATAAACATGAACGGGCGTGTTTATGACCCTTACACTACAATGTTCTTTAGTCCCGACCCATATGTGCAAACACCGGACAATTGGGTGAATTACAACCGGTATTTGTATGCTTATGGTAATCCGTTTAAATATACCGACCCAAGTGGGGAGTTCTTCTATATTATGCCCAATATCGGAATGGATTATAATGGTGGAATATCTATAGGATTGACTGTGGGTATCGGTATGCCCGGTTTTGGTGTTAGTGCTTCGTTTAGTTATGGTTTGTCAAGTGGAGGTTGGTCTGTTACTGCAGGAATTGGAGCAGGAGGTTTTAATGCTTATATTGGTTTTGCTTCAGGCAATGGGATGATAGCCGGTTTAGGATATAATTTTGGTGGAGCAGGTGGATTTTCCACAAATATGATCGGCTTAGGAGTGAATTGGAGTGAAAGTGGAGGTGCTAGTGCTAATATGTTTGGGTGGCAAATGTCACAGAATGGTATGAGCTTTAATCCAGGTATTGAAGTGAGTACAACATTAATGTTTGGTAAAACTGTCCATGCAAGTGAGCAAATAAATCAAGAAAAAAACAGATCTGAAATACCCTTTCCGGGTGGTCAGAATGAATTTGACGAATGGGTTGATAATAATATTGATAGAAAAGATTTTGGTTTAAATAAATCTAGTATTGAAGAAAATCCTAACTTCAAAGACGGGAATATAAAATACTGGAGAAGTCCGAGTGATGGTCTTTTGTATGAAGTTAATCTACTAAATCATTCCTATAGGGTAATGTATCAGATTTGGCGTTGGATAAATAATATATTGAAAATCAGCAATAATTAAAATAAACTGAAAGTGAAATGGTGGGTAGTTGCTTGCCATTATTTATTTTAGTAGCTTAAAACATATAAAAAGCGTCGATATAGATCAAAACACCCCTTCAAGCTCCAGATTTGGCGTTAGTCATTTTTGTCCGGTATGCAATTCCTTTTCGTCCAAAGTACTGTAGTTTAGCAGTCAGTGGATAGCGCAGGTTTGAGAGAAGCGGTAACCTCCCGAAGAAAAATCGGGACAAGTGTGCTGGAAACAAAAACAATTTTTAATTGTGGGTTTTTATCAGTTGAAAACTGCAATGGTTATGAGTCCAAGTCTCCGCTTCGCTCAGACTTGAACTATCCAGTGTGTGCAAAGAATCAAACTTGGAAGAGAAGGGGACTCCTTTGTGGACTATGTATAATTATGATGAATACGACAGACCGAAAACAATTGTAAAGCCAAGTGGAAGTACTACCACTTATACGTATTCAGGCAATTCGGTTGCCGAAAACAAAGATGGAGTCTCTGTTACCAAAACTAACGATGCCTCCGGCATGTTGGTGAGTAGTGAAGATGGCGGAGGTAAGGTGATTTATACCTATCGCCCCGATGGTCAGCCTGAAAATATAAACACAGAAGGTGTAATAACCGATTTTGATTATGACGATTATGGCAGACAAACCAAATTGATAGACCCGAGTGCCGGAACGGTACAGACTGCTTATGATGATGCAAATCATAAAGTAACCCAAACCTGGAACAGCGGAAAAAATATCACCACTGAAATGAATAAGTTTGGGCAGCCAATCAATAAAACCATAAAAGACTTAATAAACACAGATATAACGTCTTCGTACACCTACGAAAATGGAAAGCCTGCAAGTGTAACCGCTGATAATGGGACATCAAAAGTGTTGACTTACGACCCTACTACAGGACGCTTAAGTAATATAACCGAAACCGTAAACGGTAAAACCTATCAGGAAGTATATGGATATGATAACAACCGGATGGGCAGCGTAACCTACAACACCGGTTCCGGAACTTCGCTGACTAACCTTGCAGCAGTAGTTTATAAGTACAATACCAACGGCTATCTCAACAAATTGGTAGATGGCAATGAAAGCCGGCTATGGGAAATAAACAGTGTAAATGCCTTGGGACAAGAAACCAATCTCCTACTGGGTAATGGACTAACTACAACGAAAAACTATACACCGGAAGGACTGTGGACAAATGTAACGACAACAAATGTTCAAAATATGAGTTTTGACTTTAATCGTGTAAACGGATCACTAAACTCACGCACCGATAATGTACACGGTGGGTTAACAGAAAGTTTTACGTACGATGGGTTGTATCGCCTGAAAAGCTTTGGTTCAAAAACAATGGATTATAGCTCGAACGGCAATATCCTGAATAAAACTGACGTGGGTGCATATACTTATCCCGATGCAAGTAAACCATATACGTTGGGCTCGGTAAATACCAGTTCTGACCTGATAAATCAATTGAATGTGGATTATACAGTCATGTCGCGACCTACTTCAATACGTCCATCTCTTACAAACCCGGCTACAATCGGATATAATGCAGTTTTCACGTATAACGATGATTATGACAGAGCGTATATGCAGATAAAACAAGGTACAACTGAAACGCTAAGTAAAATCTACTTTGGAGGCGGTAAGTACGAAATAGAAACGGTTGGTGGTATTGAAAAACAACGCTTGTATGTAGATGGATCACCTTACGATGCTTCGGTTTTATTGGAGAAATCAGGTTCTATCTCGCAGTATTACTATCTTCACAGAGATTATTTAGGCAGTATTACCCAAATTACCAATAATAATGGTAATTTAGCAGCCGAATACAGCTATGATGCATGGGGACGCATGCGTAATCCGGTGGATTGGACGCCTTATCCACAAAGTCAATTATCGCAATGTTCTATGCCTTATGGAGGGCGGGGTTATACCGGACATGAACAGTTGAACCAGTTTGGTTTGATTAATATGAATGCGAGGTTGTATGATCCTTTGCTGGCAAGGTTCTTAGCACCAGACGCACAAGTGTCGGCTCCTGAAACTTCGAATGGATTTAACCGGTATAAGTATGCATCAAATAATCCGTTGATGTATGTGGACTCGAACGGAGAGCAAGACGTCCTTCCTGGCGGATGGAAAAACCCTAATACTGATGGAGGAAATGGTGGTAGCAATGGTGCTGGTAATAATAATTATCCTCCGGTACCTTATCGACCGGATTACAATCCTAATCCTGGCGGGGGTGTAGGAGGAAACTTTTACAATCCATACAGCGGACCTAACTCCGGCTATCAAAATTATACTGGCTATCAAGGAGGATATACAGGGAGTTATGGTGGTAACGGAAATACAACGGCCTTAGGTAGTATCCTATTTTCGTTTTTACGCGAAATTTTTGGTGGTTCCAATACTAATTCCAGCTATAAAGCAAATATGACAATTAGTTCTTCACCATCGTCTTATGAAATTGCTGCTGCTAAACCTATAAACTTGCCTAAACCCGTAGGTACCGGTGCTTCGATGGTGTATTCGGGTGGAGGGTATAGAAGAGGAAATGTGTCGTCTTCGGGAGGAATTAATAATTTGACACCTCAATTTAATCAACGTGTTATTGATATGAATGCTTCTTTTGGTGTAATTGGAAACAGAATGAATCAATTATTTGGTGGTCCTATTGGTTCATACGGAGCTAAACTAGCTGCATTTGGATATATACAATATAAAGGAGCCAGTACCGAATTTATGAATCCTAAAATATTTACAAAAACAAGCATTTTTAGAGTGAATAACGGTGGTTATGTAAATGTAAATGGTGGAAATGCTGAGTTATTTGCTCCCGACGATTTTGGTAATTACTTTTATGGAGTAGCAGCACACGCAATGGGAATTATGCCTGCTGATGCAACGCAAGGAGCAGGCCTTTACGGCATTTTAAAACATTCAAGTAAAGATTGGACGAATGTTTTTAATCTATTTGACACTTCACGGGATACAGAAATGATAAGGAGGGGATATTATGGTTATTAAATATATTTTAAAAGGAATAATAATTTTGCTTTCAATTATGATAATATCTTGCCAAAGTGTAAAGAACCCAAAAGAAAGGAACTTTTTAGTATTTCAAGATAATATAAAAGATATTGAAAATAGTATTTCTGTCCTTAATAGTATTTTAAATACTACAAAATTTCATGGGTATATTTATGGAATAGATAATGATAAGATATTGTATATTGAAGGAAGTAATAATGCAATTATTAAAATAGGCTTTGTGAATGATACAGCAATTTATAAAAGTGATTCTTTGGATTTTATAAAAAAAACAGATAGATTTAAATTTGTCGAATTAGTTAGATCCCTGTATGAAAATAAAATAAGTAGATGTAATATTGAGAATAATCAAGTGTTTTATTTGTACAGAGACGATATCTATATGGCAGATATGCAAGAAGATTTAGACAGGTTTGTAATATATGCAGAAAATGATGAGCAGATAAGAAATTTATTAGAAGATGTATATGTACCTGCTGCATCAGGTGGCACATATAATTTAGGATACAAGATATTAGATAAAAAAGGAAAATTATATTTGCTTGCACGTAAAAATGCTCGTATATGGGCTGATGATTAACCACAGATAAGTCATTAAGTTTTGTTCCGGGTTTAATCATGTATTTTAGAGATTTACTGTTTAATTCCAAACCAAACCCCGGGTATATAGCTATTAATGCAACTTATGGAGCAGCAGTGGTACAGGGTGCAAACGCTAAACCCCCTATTTCGTCCAAGTATGATGAAGATTTCGAGTCAGTGGATAGCGCAGGTTTGAGCGAAGCGGTAACCTGTGCTGGAAATCAGATCAGTTTATAACTGAAAATTATGATAAGGTGAAACAATTTATTTTTCAAACCATGAGTAGAAAATATAAATTTCGAAATCCGGAAGCAGTTTATTTTGTTACTTTTACAACCGTTAACTGGATAGATGTTTTTACACGACCCATCTACAAAGAAATCATCGTGGATAGTTTGAATTATTGTATCAAAAATAAGGGATTGATAATTTATGCCTGGGTGATTATGAGTAATCATGTTCATTTGGTAATTGAAAGTCGAAATGCGGCACTTGAAGATATAATGCGTGATTTGAAAAAACATACATCAAAAACAATTCTAAAAGAGATAGAAGATAATCCGCAAGAAAGCAGAAAAGCATGGATGCTGTGGATGTTTGAACGTGCAGGAAAAAAGAATGGGAATAACAGCAAGTATCAATTCTGGCAACAGCATAATCAACCCATTGAATTGACAGTAAAAGCATTCGATATTGATATACACATTGATTACATTCATAATAATCCTGTAGAAGCAGGTTTTGTTAATCGCCCGGAACATTACGCTTTCAGTAGTGCGGTTGATTTTGCAGGAGACAAAGGATTGGTAACATAGAACCCTGCTGGTAAGAATAATAAGTCAGTTACAAACTGCAATGGTTTCCAGCACAAGTTACCGCTTCGCTCAAACTTGCGCTATCCACACGCTGCAAATTTATAGACTTGGACTAGAAAGGGGGAAAAGATAATGATATATGGGTATTATATGGCTAATGGAACATTACCCCCTGGGAATAGTATATTTAGATAAAAAAGTGAAATTATGAAATTTGGATTAGTAAACATAGGGAATCTTAATCAAGAAAGAACGAATCTAATCGTAAACTTTTCTGATAATTTAAAATCTTTTTTTGAAAAAAAAGATTACGGTAAAGATATAAAAACTTTTATAATAGGTGTAGTTTGTACCACTCCTCAGTTTGATGTTTTTTTTAAAAATAAAAAACCAAGATATACTAAAGGGTTAAAAAAAGCTATTGTGCACGGAATTCCATTTACAATAGAAGATTCTTTTACATATGATATTAAATTAGATTTTGAAATCTTTAATAACGCATCGGATATTGATGCAAAAAAGATGCTTTCGAAAGAGATTATACAATCACTATCTATTTTAGATGGAATTAAAAGTAAAATAAAATATTTTGAAATTGACAGATTTAAAAAAGATCTTGAGTTATATTTTAAATCAGAACAGTTATTATAAATTATGAGATATTGTTTAGCTTGATTTTTATAGATAGAATGGAAAATGGTGGGTGAATGCTCACCATTTTCTAAATCATTTTAGCGGAAGAGCAATTATAGTAAACAATAACTTTGTAGAGCCACTATATTATGGTTATACCGACAATCAGGTTTCATTAATTGCCTTGACTGATGCAAATAGAAATGTGGTAGAAAAATATGCGTTCGACCCTTGGGGCGCAAGGCGTGATCCTGCTGACTGGAGAAATAAAGACAGTCGTAATTCATTTATAATAAACCGGGGCTATACAGGGCATGAGCATTTGGATGCCTTTGGTATAATCAACATGAACGGGCGAGTTTATGATCCGTTGACTGCCATGTTCTTTAGTCCGGATCCATTTGTTCAGGAACCTGGTAACTGGCTGAATTATAACCGGTATGGGTACTGCCTGAATAACCCGTTAAAATACACTGACCCTTCGGGTTATGATTGGTATAATGGCACTTGGTATCCTGATTTTTATGAAAGCACTACTAATACAGATCCTTTTGATAATTTATATGATCAGGGAAAACAGTTTTCATTCATCTTGTATGAGGTTGAAGTTGTTGCACCAAAATTGGAATCGTTTGTTGATAGGATGAATAGATGGATGGATCAACTCGGGTATGGAATGCATCCATATGATAATCAAAATCAGCCGGAAAATATTGTGCAACCGGGTTTGGAGGACAACGTTTTTAATCATACTATTAGTGATCAGACAACAATAGGTTCTAAATATTTAAGTGCTACTTTCAATTCAGATGTAATAACTATAAACAATCCTTCAAATATAACTACGGTCACAACCAATAAGCATTTCGAACCAATAAGCACAACAACAGGTATATTAACAGTTGGTAAAGATGGATCAATAACTGTCGGTTCAACTGTATTTGCAGGTTTAAATATAACAACTGGTGATTATATTTTTGGGATAAATGTTCCAACAGGTTCAAATACAAGCGGTGGTATTACAATTTCAGTAAATGGAGCCATTGTTAAAGGTATAGGAGCTGTATCAGTTGGTGTTGGAATAATTTGTACAGGACCTGTAATGGGTTTCGCTTTATTATATTAATGAATAATGATAGGTAAAATTATGAAAAAGAAATATGGGTTATATTTATTATCGATTTTGATAATAATTTATATCATTTATAAAATTGGTTACATTGTATATTATAAACATAATATAGAACATTGGCCACAGACATATCTTTGGTTATTTAACGACTCTATAAAAACTGATTTAGATACGATGTGTACAATTGGACATGTCAGAAAGAGTGATACATATTATGATTATATGTATAAAAAGAAAGTTTATATCTCAATATTTGAATATAAGGAACTGATGTTTCTGAATATTCGTAAAGTTTCATTTGCAAAAGATGTAAACTTGAATAGTTTTATTGATGATTATTTTGGAGAAGAATATAACATGAATTTATATCCAATTCCTGAAACTTATATAAATTTCGAATTGCCATTTAACAACAGTTTAAATGTGAATTTAGATGAAAACTGTATCATAAAAAAAAGAATTGAAGGTAAAAACTATCGTGGATTTTTCGGAGAAATTTTAAAAATGTCTCTTAGTAATTCACAAGGTAAACATTTGGTTTTATTCGATTATAAAGAAGGAGTAACTCCAACGCTATTTTTAGTTTATAAACATCAAGGTAGATTTTTAGTGATAATTATAAATTCAAAAGAAAAGTTTGATGAAAGTATTATTAAAATATTAAAGTTAGAATAAACCTTTCCCTATTTAGTCCAAGTTAATAAATTTGCAGTCTGTGGATAGCGCGAGATTGAGCGAAGCAATACTTCCCTGGGTAGTGTATCAGATTTGGGGTCGTGTATCAGATTTGGCGTTAGATAAATAAACACTTGTAAATCAGCACTAATTTATAAAAACTGAAAGAGAAATGGTGGGTAGTTGCTCGCCATTTTCTATTTTAGTGACTTAAAACGAATAAAACAGAGCCAATATGGATCAAAACAACCCTTCATGCTTCAGATTTGGCGTTAGTCATTTTTGTCCAATATGCAATTCAGTGGATTTAATAAAAAGCGGGAAAACAGGCACCGACAAACAAAGGTATTGTTGTAAAGAGTGTGGCAAACGATTTATAACAGAATACAGCTATCATGCCTATCAACCGAATACTAACCAGCAAATTATCCTGTTTACAAAAGAAGGTCTTGGCATTCGCAGTACAGCAAGGGTTTTACGAATATCGGTTACCACTTTATTGAAACGAATTATTACCATAGCAATAGGAATTGAGCAACCACCTATACCTATGGGTAAAAGCTATGAAGTAGATGAACTGAGAACCTATATTGGCAATAAGAGCAAATTACGTTGGATTGTGTTTGCCCTTGACAGGGATAGCAAAGCGGTAGTCAGTTTTAATGTGGGTAGGAGAACAAACAAAACCCTTAAACGGGTAATTCACAGTCTGGAATTGTCGAATGCAAGAACAATATATACCGATAAGCTGAAAAATTATCGTTACCTGATAACAAGGAAACTTCATAATACACATATCCATTCAACAAACCATATAGAGCGTAAGAATCTAACCCTTCGCACTCATTTAAAACGGTTGAACAGGAAAACGATTTGTTTCAGCCGTAGCTTGATCGTATTAATGGCTGTGTTGAGAATTTATTTCTGGAGTTAACCGGTATAAAGCCGGCTGTTTGACTATCTGCTGATAAATAAGTATATCAATGTAAAAGTAGATTAATGTTGGGGTAGGTTTGTGTGTTTTATATTCCCACGTCCTTCAGGATATGTCGTTCATTTAATAAAAAAATAAAATATTGATTCAAAACTTTTGTCAATTCGATTTAATTTATTTAATTTTGTATTTATATAAGTATATATTTGTCATTTAATATTGATGTTTTAATGTTTAACAGCTAAAATGTACATTTTAGTACATTTTAAGAGAGATTGGGAACAACACTAAACCTCAATAACAAGAAGTCTATTTAAGCTTTTCCCATTGTAAGATTTGTTTCATTGATATAAATTTAAAGTTAAAACAAAGGAGGTTCATCCTTTCCAGATAGAGTTTCAAATTCATTCATATATCTGCATTTATTAAAATAAAAGAGTTGATTTTTAGTATTTCTGTTTTTCGGGAGATGTGTTTTTTACGATTATCTAAAACATAAAACTGGTGCGAAATGGAACAAAAGAAGAATCTGTCCTCCGAACAT
>Ga0302215_10000921_pt1 | contig 21291 bp, 20 predicted proteins | sample II_Fen_N3_1_FD_194580 | JGI IMG/M metagenome (GOLD analysis project Ga0302215, IMG submission 194580) | Peat permafrost microbial communities from Stordalen Mire near Abisko, Sweden - II_Fen_N3_1 | ecosystem: Environmental > Terrestrial > Soil > Wetlands > Permafrost | place: Sweden: Abisko... | reverse complement strand
AATTATTTTTAAAATTTATAATAATGCATATATAAACATGTATTCATATATAGTTTTAAATTTTTTTTAAAGGCAATTGCACGTACGAATACATTCAATTATTTGTATTATTTGTTTGTTTTTCAGAGAATAGTAACAATTTTTTCCGTCTCTTCTGCAATTCAAAATGCCTTTAGCACGCATATCGGTAAGGTGATGCGATAGGAGTGACTGTTCACAATTCAATTGTTCTACCAGTTGCGAAACGTTCAATTCTTCTTGCTCTGACAAAATGGAAATTACACACAACCGTGTACCGTTTGAGATTGCTTTTAGGGTGTATGCTGCATCTTCCATTCTGTTTGAATCAGGTCTTTCATTCATATATCTAAACTTTATGCAAATATATGAACATATATTCATATGGCGACTATATTTTGAATTTTTTTAATATAATTATTTACAAAAGAGAAAATGACAAAAAAATCATATAGTTTCCACCTGTTTTGACTGCTAATTTTAAAGAATAAAGTATCTTTGTAAGCTAATTTACAAATAATGAGTCATTCGACAACAAAAATATGTGAGGATTTTATTTCTGAATTAAATGAAGCTGTAGGGGATACAGGTACTGAGAATATTTACATTCTCACGGATGAAAATACAAGAAAATTATGTTTGCCCACTGTCTTGCAATCAATCAGGTTACAGGGAAGTCACATAATCAGTATTCCTGCTGGAGATGAATATAAGAATATCGATTCAGCTGTCGAAATTTGGAAGTATTTAACTGAAAATGGTGCAACCCGCAAATCGTTGATGATAAATCTGGGTGGAGGAATGATAACTGATATCGGGGGTTTTACTGCTTCTACATTTAAAAGAGGGCTTCGATATATAAATGTTTCGACCACACTGCTTGGTGCGGTTGATGCAGCAACAGGAGGAAAGACCGGAATAAATTTTTCAGGTCTAAAAAATGAGATTGGTGTTTTTGCACCTGCAGAACATGTACTTATCAATATTGACTTCTTTCGGACATTAAATGATAAGAATATTCGTTCAGGGTATGCCGAAATGGTAAAACATGCACTTATTGATACAAAAGAGGAATGGGAAAATGTTTTAAAGTTTGATTTAGAAAATATTGATTTTACAAAATTAAAATATTTACTTAACCGTACCATTCTGATTAAAGAACGTATAGTCGAAAAGGATCCCTTTGAAGCTAACGTACGAAAAGCATTAAATTTAGGTCATACCTTTGGTCATGCTTTTGAAAGCTGGTCGTATAAAACGGATAAACCGGCGTTACATGGATATGCTGTTATGTGGGGATTACTTTGTGAATTGTATCTTTCGCATATAAAACTGGATTTCCCCAAAGAACAATTGTTACGACTAAAATACTTAATGAAAGAATATTATGGCATTTTTGAGTTCAGTTGTAAAGAATATGATTCATTATTTGAAATCATGACCCATGATAAAAAAAACGATTCAAAAGAAATAAATTTCACTCTATTGGCGGATATTGGAGAAATTCGTATCAATCAAACAGCAACAAAAGAAGAAATTTTTGAATGTTTAGATTTTTTTAGGGAAGGATGAAAGAATTTTCTATTTAATCATTTACTCCCGATAGCTATCGGGATTACAATTTAAGATGAAGAAGACATTGATAATTGGAGCAAGCAGTAACCGGGACCGATTTTCCTATTTGGCTGCAGAAAGGTTGTTAGCTCATGGTCATGAAATCGAACTAATTGGAAAAAGATCTGAAGTGGTATTTGGCAAAACAATTGATACTGAGAAAAAACTATATATTGGGATTGATACGGTTACCTTATATCTCTCTGAAAAGTTTCAACATGAATATTATGAGTATGTTATATCACTAAAACCAACACGTGTAATTTTTAATCCAGGTACTGAGAATGCGGAATTTGAAGAATTATTAAAAGAAAATAATATCCATGTTGTTGAAAATTGTACATTGATTTTACTCAGAACCGGATTATATTAAAGCTCGTTTTAAGCAATAAACTGATACTTTCAAACTAAACATTTTATTTGTTTTTCACACAAAATTAGTAAATTAAAATATGAAAATAGCGTTGATAGGGTATGGTAAAATGGGTAAAACCATAGAAAGAATTGCCATTGAACGTGGACATGAAATTGTATCCATTATTGATTTAGATAACATAAATGATTTTGATTCTGAAGCTTTTAAAAGTGCAGAAGTTGCAATAGAATTTACAAGTCCCAAGGTTGCATTGAGTAATTATCGCAGAGCATTTGCTGCAGGAGTTGCAGTAGTTTCAGGAACAACCGGATGGACAGAAGAATTGCCCGGTTTGAAAAAAGAAATAGAAGAAAACGGAAAAACTTTGTTTTGGTCTTCTAATTTCAGTCTGGGTGTAAACATATTTATGGCAGTTAATAAATATCTTGCCGGGATTATGAATCAGTTTCCCAATTATAATGTGGAAATGACTGAAGTACATCATACTCAAAAGCTTGATGCACCCAGTGGAACAGCCATTACACTTGCCGAGGAGATATTAGAAAAGCTGGATAGAAAAGACAAATGGGTTAAAGAATCAGAAACAAAACCAACAGATATGGCAATTAAATCCATTCGCGAAGGTCAGGTTCCGGGAATACATACCATTCGTTACGAATCTGAAGTTGATTCGATAACTATTACACATGATGCGAAAAGCCGTGAAGGATTTGCATTGGGTGCAGTAATTGCAGCAGAATATACTTCCGGAAAGAAAGGCTTTTTGGGTATGATCGATATGTTGAAATTTTAATTCATAATTCATAATTCATAATTAAAAATGAGTGCTAAAAAACAAACATCACATTTCCAACAACCACTATCACAATGGATAAAATGCTTCGTATGGTGCATAATTTACATACTGTTTATAGCGTGGGTTGGAAACTACTGGTGGCTACTGGGTCTGCCTGTTGTATTCGATTTGTTTATAACCAACTTTATTCCCTGGACATGGTGGAAAAATACAAAAAACAAGTCATTATTAAGTGTGATGGGTTGGATTGATGCCATTGTATTTGCTTTGGTTGCAGTTTATTTTATCAATACTTTTTTATTCCAGAACTATCAAATACCTTCTTCTTCGCTGGAAAAAAGCCTTTTGGTAGGTGATTTTCTTTTTGTGAGTAAGGCCAGTTATGGACCCAGGGTGCCAAATACACCACTTTCATTTCCTTTGGTTCAACATACATTTCCGCTATTGAATTGTAAATCTTTTATCGAACATCCTCAATGGGATTATCACCGGTTGAAAGGTTTCGATACTATAAAAAGAAATGACATAGTGGTTTTTAATTTCCCTGCAGGTGATACAGTGGCAGTTAAACAACAAAATCCGGATTATTATTCAATTTGTTATAGTGAAGGATATGGTTACCTGAAACAGCAAAACCCATCAGTTGAGCCAGCATCCGAATCCTGTTATCGAATTGGCCGGGAAATTGTAAGATCTAAAAAGGTTGATTATGGTGATATTGTATATCGTCCGGTTGATCGTCGTGAAAATTATGTAAAACGTTGTATCGCAATAGCCGGAGATTGGATGCAAGTGAAAGATAATCAGGTATATGTTAATGGTCAAAAACAGGAAAAGATTCCGGGTATTCAGTTTAACTATTTTATCCAAACTGATGGAACCCTGTTGAATCCTGATTTATTAGATAAAATAGGGATCAGTAAAGATGATATAAAATTGTATAATCAAAATGAATATATCTCTGAATTTGCATCAATTGGATTAGATTCAAAATTACCTATATATCATTTCCCTTTAAATGAAGAGGCTTATAATAAAATTCAAAAAACAGCCGGAGTAACAAAAATAAAAATAGAAACTTCCGACAGGCCTGGAGAGGTTTATCCATTGGGAGGTGGAAAAAACTGGACACGTGATAATTATGGTCCGGTATGGGTGCCAAAAAAAGGGAACAGGTTAATTCTAAATGCATATAATCTTCCGATCTATTCCAGGATTATTTCGAATTATGAAAATAATAAACTGGAAGTAAAAGATGGAGTGATTTATATCAATAACCTTCCTTCTAAAATCTATCAGTTTAAGATGGATTATTACTGGATGATGGGTGATAACCGACATAATTCTGCTGATTCACGCTATTGGGGTTTTGTTCCTGAAGATCATGTGGTAGGCCGTCCAGTCATGGTATGGTTATCTCTTGATAAAGATAAAGGTTGGTTTGATGGTAAAATCCGATGGAACAGGTTCTTTAAAAATGCAGAAAGATAAATCATTGAACAGCTTACTATGAATGCAGAAAAACAATCATCACCTTTCCAACTGCCACTCAAACAATGGATAAAATGTATCATTTGGTGTTTAATCTACATTTTATTTGTCATATGGGTGGGTAACTTTTGGTGGCTATTAGGACTGCCGGTTGTGTTCGATTTGTATATATTTCATTTCATTCCATGGACATGGTGGAAAAGCAGCAAAAATAAGGCTGTTTTGAGTGTAATGGGATGGGTTGATGCCATTGTTTTTGCTTTGGTAGCTGTTTATTTTATTAATACTTTTTTGTTTCAAAATTATCAAATTCCATCTTCTTCGTTGGAAAAGACCTTGCTGGTAGGTGATTTTTTGTTTGTAAGCAAAGCCAGCTACGGACCCCGAATCCCGAATACACCGCTTTCCTTTCCGTTAGTGCAGAATACATTTCCGGTTTTGAATGTACAATCATTCATTCAACACCCGCAATGGGATTATCGCCGTTTAAAAGGATTCGACACTATTAGAAGAAACGATATAGTTGTCTTTAATTTTCCGGCAGGTGATACAGTTGCAATTAAATATACAAATCCGGATTATTACACTTTGTGTTATGATTATGGAAGGGAAATAGTAAACAACAGGAAAGATATTTTTGGAGATATTGTTTATTATCCGGTTGACCGTCGGGAAAATTTCGTAAAACGTTGTGTGGCGATTGCGGGAGATTGGATGCAGGTAAAAAACAATCAGGTGTATGTGAACGGACAAAAACAGGAAAAGATTCCGGGAGTTCAGTATAATTATTATGTTCAAACAGATGGAACACATTTATCAGGGGAATTATTTAATAAACTAAATATCAGTGTTGAAGACAGAGAACTGTTAACAGGAGAACAAGTTTCTGCAGATGTATCTGAATACGCACATCAACAGGTTGTCGAATCAGGGTTTGATCCTAAGTTTCCGATCTATTTGATTCCATTAACTGAAGTTTCTTATACCGAAATGCAAAAAGTGCCCGGTGTTTCAAAGATAAAAATAGAACAATCATTAAAATTTGATGTATTTCCACTGGGAGGACATAAAAACTGGACTCGTGATAATTATGGACCGGTATGGGTGCCAAAAAAAGGAAACAGATTAATCCTGAATGCGTATAATCTACCGATATATGCCCGCATTATTACGAATTATGAAAATAATAAACTGGAAGTAAAAGATGGAGTGATTTATATCAATAACCAGCGAGCTAAAACCTATCAGTTTAAAATGGATTATTACTGGATGATGGGGGATAACCGTCACAAATCAGCCGATTCACGCTATTGGGGCTTTGTGCCTGAAGATCACGTGGTAGGTAGACCTGTCATGGTATGGTTATCACTTAATAAAGATAAAGGGTGGTTTGATGGTAAAATTCGTTGGAACAGGTTCTTTAAAAATGCTGAAAGATAAAAAACTGAACTTTAGAAAAAAATGGCTAAAATTGCTTTATCGTCGGCATATCTTGCACCTGTAGAATATTATTCAGCGATGGCAAAAGCTGAAACGGTTTATATTGAAAATTGCGATTTTTATCAAAAGCAAACATACAGGAACAGATGCCAGATTGCAGCTGCAAATGGATCGATGGTACTGAGTATCCCGGTTGAAAAGTCGGGAAAAGATAAAATACTGACACGTGATGTCAGGATTTCACAGCATAACGATTGGCAATTAAATCATTGGAGGTCGATTGAGTCAGCTTATAATTCAACTCCTTTTTTTGAATATTATAAAGATGACTTGTTGCCATTCTATCAAAAAAAATGGACTTTCCTGTGGGATTTTAATCAGGAAATTCAGGTAAAAATGCTTGAATTGTTGAATTTTCAAATAGGAATTCAACTGACCTGCGAGTATAAAAAAATTATGGATGAAAAGATTCTTGATTTACGGGAAACAATACATCCAAAAAAAGAAAATAAATTTGTAAATTGCGACCCTTATTATCAGGTTTTTGAACAACGATTTGGTTTTCAACCGAATTTAAGTATTATCGACCTGCTATTTAATATGGGAAATGAATCTGTATTTAGTTTAATTCAAGAGATTCATAATTGAAAATAATTAAATTGTATCAATATGGAACAAATAAATTGGAGTAACCTTGCATTCGGTTATATGAAAACCGACTACAATATACGTTGTACCTTCAGCAATGGAGCCTGGGGAGAACTTGAAACAAGCACAAGCGAACATTTATCCCTGCATATGGCAGCAACATGTTTACATTATGGACAGGAAGCATTTGAAGGACTGAAAGCATTCAGAGGAAAGGATGGTAAGATCCGGATTTTTAGAATGGAAGAAAATGCAAAACGTTTGCAGTCCTCCTGTGATGGTATATTAATGGCTAAATTACCCATTGAAAAATTTGAAGAAGCTGTTTTGAAAGCAGTAAATATGAACGAACGATTTGTTCCACCTTATGAATCAGGTGCTTCTTTATATATCCGTCCGTTTCTATTTGGAACAAGTGCACAGGTAGGAGTAAATCCTGCCACTGAATACCTGTTTATTATTTTTGTAACTCCGGTAGGACCTTATTTCAAAGGAGGGTTCCAAACAACTCCGTTTGCTATAATGCGTCAGTTTGATCGTTCTGCACCACTAGGAACAGGCATATATAAAGTAGGAGGGAATTATGCTGCAAGTCTTGTGGCAGGCCAAAAAGCTCACGAACTTGGCTACTCTGCAGTGTTTTATCTGGATGCAAAAGAAAAAAAATATATTGATGAATGTGGTGCCGCAAATTTCTTCGGAATAAAGGATAATACGTATGTTACTCCAAAATCCACTTCTATTTTACCTTCTATCACGAATAAAAGTTTGATGAAGTTAGCTGAAGACATGGGGATGAAAGTAGAAAGGCGTGCAATACCGGTGGAAGAACTAAGTACTTTTGAAGAAGCAGGAGCTTGCGGAACAGCAGCTGTTATCAGTCCGATTCAACGTATTGATGATATTGATGAAAATAAATCATATGTTTTTTCTCCTGATGGTAAACCTGGAGTGATTTGCGAAAAACTTTATAAGAAACTGCGTGCTATTCAATATGGTGACGAACCGGATATCCATAATTGGGTAACAGTTATCGAGGGATGATCTTTTTGGAAATTTAATAATTTTAGTATTTACAAATTTTCCGATTATTAAAATTGCAAAATTGATAAACTTATGTCTAAAAATATCCGGGAGCGTGATAACTTTTTTATAAAAATGCATCCTTTAACCCGTTTCAGTATTAGTTTTGGGATAGCTATTTTGCCATTTGTGTTTCTGTATGATCATAGAATAAGCATATTATTACTTTCCATGAGTTCATGGATCGTATTTACAATATCATTTCTGATATGTAGTTGGATTGTAATAGTACAGCGTTCTGTTCAGCAAATTAGAAAAAAAGCGAAAGAGGATGATGGAAGTGTTGCATTTGTTTTTTTTATGGTATTGATTTCCTCTTTTGCAGGAATATTAACAGTGCTATTAATTATTATTTCAAAAGAGTCAGCCGTTCGTCAAAGCCTTTTATTTCTCCCTACATGTATTTTAGGTTTAATTTTGTCGTGGGTAATGGTTCATACCATTTATATTTTTCATTATGCCCACAAGTATTACGATTCAAAGGTGAAAAGTGAAACTGAAATAGCAGGTGGTTTGAAATTTCCGGGAGATGATGAACCCGATTATCTTGATTTTGCTTATTATTCTTTTGGATTGGGATGTACTTTTCAGGTTTCGGATATTTCAGTTACTTCAAAAAAAATAAGACGAATAACTTTATTTCATGGATTGCTTTCTTTTGTTCTGAATACTTTTGTAGTTGCATTGACTATAAATCTAATTGCAGGTCTAAGTCAATCATAAATTTAAAATTAAGACATAAAATGATGGAACTTTAATTTAATGACTATTAATTATTTATAACCTAATCCATCACGAACTAATAATAACTCAATGATTTCAAAATCTTCTGTATTTCCAATAGGACAAATCAACAAGCCTCATGGTGTAAGTGGTGAAATGTCGTTTTCATTTACTTCAGACATCTTTGACCGGGAGGAAATTCCATATTTTGTTTTTGAAATGCAAGGAATTCTGGTGCCTTTTTTCCTTGATGAATATCGCTTTAAAGGCAGTACGACAGGATTAATGAAGTTGGATGGTGTTAAAAATGAAGAACAGGCACGTGCTTTTTTTGGGTTGACAATTTATTTACCTAAGAAATTTTTAGATAAAGTAGATGATACTGAAATTGAGGCTGATTATTTTGCGGGATTCAGTTTGATAGATGCTGAAAAAGGATTGCTTGGAGTGATTTCAGAAGTAGATCAAACAACTGAAAATGTGCTGTTTGTGATACCTGCTAAAAATGACGAATTACTTATTCCGGCAGGAGAAGAATACATCGAAAAAATTGATCACGATAAAAAAATAATTTATGTCAGGTTACCTGAAGGATTGCTGGAACTTTAAGTTCTCACGAAACTAATTAACCACAGAGGCACATAGAACACATAGAATAATTTACAATTTAGACATTTACGATTTACAATGTTCTCCTATTTGTTTCTTATCATTTTTGGTTCCGCAAGTGGAATTAAGAGTTCTTTAGTTTATTAATAAATTGAAATAATGAATTTTTGTTTTCAATATTTGAGTTTCGATAATCAACAATTTTAATTGCAAAGATTATGTTTAATGACGATGAAAATGATTTCGATAAGATCGAAAAAATGCCTTTATTCATAAAGGGAAAAGAAATTCTTGAAGTTGTAAATGAAATAGTTTCATTAATTCAGGATGATGATGATCATCTTGAAATAATTAAGCAGCTTATTCTTGAAGATGCATATATGCTGACTGTTAAAATTGCAAATGCAGAAGGTGGAGATTTATATGATATCCGGATGGAAAATGCAGCTATAATACGCAAATCAGCATGTGATCTAATGATCCAAAATCATTCTCTTGAAATGTTCGGATTTGAACATGTAGCGTATTACTCCATTGTACGTAAACTTATTGAAGAGTATAGGCTATTATTTATTGATTGGGTTGCCGGTTTCGATAAATGGAACTATATTATTGATCGTTGGGGTCTTTTTAATCCCCCTGGTGTTGGACCATTTGATCAGGGGCCAGATGATCATTTTGATGACGAAGATTTTTAATCTGATTTAATTAATTTAAAAAAAAAGATAAGAAAGAAATCTAATTTGTCGTTTTTTCCATTTTATAAACAATTTCTTTCACCCATGTTGCCCATTCCATCAGACTTTTAGATTTATCAAAAGTTTGCCAGGGAATTGGTTTACCGATGCATATATTAAAATGGTTTCCTTTTTGTTTGAACATTTCGTTAACAAGATACATCATTTCAATATTGAATTTTATCCGAAAAAACTTTCGTAAATTAGCCAGGTTGTAAAAGAAATTTGAATTTCTTCCTTCAAAGTAAATAGGTATAACATCTCGTTGATATTCAATTGCTTTTGATATAAAATTCTTTTTCCATTCCAGATCAACAACTTTCCCGTTAACCTTGCGTGAGCACATACCGGCTGGATAGGTTAACAGATTATTATCCGATTCATATAATTTCTGCATCATGGTTGCATGATTTTTGTTTTGAGTGCCAACCTTATTCACCGGTATAAACATTTCCCGCATAGGCTCCAAATTCATAAGAATATCATTTGAGAAAAAACGAATTTTACCATTATATTCTTTCCCAAGCAGATATCCTGTTGTAATACCATCAAGCCCACCCATTGGATGATTGCCAACAAAAATATAGGTACTACCTTTAGGTAGATTCTCTTTCCCTTCAATACTGGTTGTCACATGTAAATACTCAAATGCAGCTTCAATGAAATCAAGATTTTTTACTCCGGGATATTTGATGAAGAAATCATTTAATTCTTTCTCGTGAACAATTTTTCGCAGATAATTCACTATGAATTTTGGGACCCAGGTGTTAGGAGCTTTACTTTTAAGTACTTTCTCTATGTCGATAATTATTCTTTCTGGCTTAATCATGAAATTATTTTACTTATAACTGCAAATGTACAAAAAATGCATTACTATTCCCATTAAATTAAATTTAAGAACGTACCAAATAAAAAATGTACAATTTATTAATTTACTTTTTACAATTTAAGAAAGATAGATGATGATCAGTTCAATTTTAATTTCAGGGGTGATATATAATAATAGTAATAATTTGAATCGAATATAAACGATTAGTTAAGTACTTCCCCCACCTGAATTAAATATTGAAATAAATGATATGTTCAAATTTATAAAGGACGCTTAATCAGGTTTATATTATAAAAATATCACTAAAACTAATTGTTTAAATACTGTTGATAAGTTGTTTAAATCAACTCATTTAGTGATTACAAATTGTTGATAAATATATTGTGGGGAAATGTGGGGGAATTGGATTTTATTATATACTTTTACCGTTGAAAAAACGAGTCCGAATTTTTATGTCAACATTTATAGGTAAATACGAAGCAAAGGCAGATGTAAAGGGAAGAATATTCATTCCATCAGCATATCGTAAATTATTACCAGATGGTGAAAAGGAGCGGGTTGTAATGCGAAAGGATACTGAAAATGACTGTTTGGTAGTATTCCCTGAGAATGTATGGAATAAAAAGGTTGAAGACTTTAAGTCGAAACTAGATGAATGGAATTCTATTGATCAACTTTTGTTAATGCAATTTGTGTCGGATGCCGAATGGTTGGATATTGATTCACAAGGTCGAATTTTGATTTCAAAAAAGAATTTGCAGGCAATAGGTGTTGAAAATTCAGATGTTTTGTTTGTGGGAATGGTTGATCGGTTTGCTATGTGGAGCAAATCAAAATATGAACAGACCAGAATGTCATCATCAGATTTTGCAACGTTGCTTAAAGAAAGAATGTTGAATAAATAATTGAAGTTTTATAAGAAACTAAATTTAAAATGCGTATTTTCGTTGTACTAAGAGACTCAAATCAAAAATAAAATGATTGAACCAGCATATCATACTCCGGCATTATTAAATGAAACTATTGAAGGTCTTAATATTAAGCCTGATGGTATATACGTTGATGCTACTTTTGGAGGAGGAGGTCATTCCCGTGAGATATTAGCCTGTTTGAGTAAAAATGGTAAATTATTAGGTTTTGATCAGGATGAGGATGCAGTTAAAAATCAATTAAATGATCCCCGGTTTATATTTGTTCGTAGTAACTTCCTTTATTTGAAAAACTTCCTACGATATCATAATATAGAAAAAGTAGATGGAATTTTGGCAGATTTAGGTGTTTCATCACATCATTTTGATGAAGCAGAACGGGGTTTTTCTTTTCGTTTTGATGGAATGCTGGATATGCGTATGAATATAAAATCGCCATTATCAGCAGCAGTTTTGCTAAATACATATTCGGAAGAACAATTAGCAGATGTGTTTTATTTGTATGGTGAATTACGAAATTCACGTAAAATTGCAAAAACAATTGTAGATGCCCGTATAAAAACACCTTTTAACCGCATTTTCCCTTTCGTTGAAGTGTTGAAACCTCACTTAAGCAGAGAAAACGAAAAGAAAGATCTTGCCCGCATTTTTCAGGCATTACGTATCGAGGTGAACAAAGAAATGGATGTTTTGAAATCACTGTTAGAACAAAGTCTTGAAGTCTTGAATCCGGAAGGAAGATTGGTTGTATTGACTTATCATTCACTGGAAGATCGTTTGGTGAAAAATTTCATTCGAAGTGGAAATTTTGAAGGTAAAATAGAAAAAGATTTTTTTGGGAATGTATTATCACCAATGAAAGCTATTAATAATAAAGTGATCATCCCTGATGATGCTGAAATCAAACGAAACCCAAGAGCCAGAAGTGCAAAGTTGAGAATTGCAACGATTCTAACGAGGAGTGAGGAGTGAGGAAAGAGAGAAGAGGTAAGAGGTAAGAGGACGATACAAGGTAAGAGAGAATAATTTAAAGAAAGATAAAAGAATCAATTCAGGATGTGATTAATAAACATGTTTTATAATTAAATCCAACAAACTATCATGTCTACAGGTAAAAAAGTAACATTCTTTAATAAAATAATTAATGCCATTCGGGGAAGTGAAGATTTTTCGGACATTAAATCCAGTACTATCCGTGATATTATTAATGGCAACATTCTGACCAAAAATTTCTTACTGAAACAATATGGTTTATTGATAATGATTGCCGGGTTGACTTTTTTATATGTTGACAACCGGTTTTATTGTGAGACTCAATTGGCAAAAGAAATAGATTTGAAAAAGAAAATACAGGATGTGAAATATGAATCCCTTACTATTTCGGCTGAATTAATGCAAATAAGCAGGCAATCCAATGTAATGAATAAAGTAAATGAAAGTGGAATATATTTAATACAATCAACTACTCCACCTATATTGATTGAAGATAGTATACCCAAGAAATAAATGTCCGACAAACGTAAAAATATAGTTCTTCGGTTTGGCATAGTATATACAATCATATGCCTTTCTTTTTTTGCTGTTCTCTACAGAATTGCGGTTATTCAATTTGTTGAGCATGATAAATGGATGTCTTTAGCATCTCAAAATGTTAAATCAAATATTACAGTAAGACCATTAAGAGGAAATATTTATGCCTGTGATGGCAGATTGATGGCGAGTTCTATTCCAACTTATTATGTTTATATGGATTTACGGGTACCCGCTTTGCACGAAAAAGGGGGCAAATTGTTTAAAGACAATATAGATTCTGTATCCATTTGTTTATCAGGTTTTTTCCGAAACAAAACACCTCACGATTATAAAACCCTCATTACACATGCCTATCGATCAGGAATCGGCGAATTACAGCTTTATCCTCAAAAAATTTCTTATTCCCAACTTAAGCATTTAAAGACATTTCCACTTTTTAGATTAGGCCAAAATAAAAGCGGACTAATATCTAAAGTGTTGTTCAGACGAGTTAGACCCTTTGGATCACTGGCCAAACGTACCATTGGTGATATTTATGCCGATGAATCAAAAGGCGGAAAAAATGGAATCGAATTGGGTTTTAATACCAATTTATTGGGTACACCGGGACTTTCAATCCGTCAAAAAGTTGCAAATAGTTATATGAATAATATTCAGGTTGAACCAATAGATGGAATGGATATTACAACAACTATTAATGTAGATTTGCAGGATATTTCAGAAAAAGCATTAATGGATGGAGTAAAAGAATTCGATGCTGCTGTTGGGTATGTCATATTAATGGAAGTTCACTCAGGTGAAGTGAAAGCAATTGTTAATTTGCAACGTAATAATGATGGTTCTTATACCGAAAACAAGAATGGTGCAGTTTCGGATATGGTAGAACCAGGATCCACTTTTAAAGTAGCATCGTTGATGGCGGCAATAGATGATGGAAGAGTGAAAATTACAGACACGATAAATACATTTAATGGTCTTTTTAAATACGGGAACAGAACCATGACCGATCATAACTCGAATCATGGGGGGTATCATAAAATAACTGTCGCTCAGGCAATTTATGGCTCTTCCAATATTGGCATATCACGTGCAATTGTGAATGCATACGGTCAACACCCGTCAGAATTCGTTGATAAGTTATATTCTATGAAGCTTAATGAACCAATGAATATTGAAATACCGGGAGCTGCTGCTCCTGTTATAAAACATCCTAATGATAAAACCCATGAATGGTCAAATACTACTTTGCCTTGGATGGCAGTGGGATATGAAACCCAAATACCTCCAATTTACACTCTTGCATTTTACAATTCAATTGCAAACGATGGGGTAATGATTCGTCCGTTTTTTGTGAAATCAATTAGTAAAAATGGTCAGATTATAAAGGAATTCAAAACTGAAGTAATTAATCCAGCAATTTGCAAACCCTCTACTTTAAATGATATTCGGTTTACGTTATTAGGAGTAGTTGAGGATAAAATGGGAACGGCAAAAAATGTCAGATCCGACTATGTGCGTATCGCAGGAAAATCGGGTACAGCACAAATCTCACAAGGAAAAGAAGGTTATAAGGTTGGTGGAACAAAACATATGGTTTCTTTTTGTGGTTATTTCCCATACGAAAACCCCCTTTACACATGTATTGTAATTATGCGGGAACCAGGAAAAGGGTATGCCTCAGGAGGAACAATGACAGGATCGGTATTTAAAAATATTGCGGAAAGGGTGATGGCTTTAAATTCAAACCTGAGACCTTATCAGATAACCCTAGATTCTATTGATGAAGAAAACTTAATTCCGAATGCAAAAGTTGGATATTATAAAGCCATACAAACTGTAATGAGAGATTTAAAAATGCCATTAAAAGACTTTCGAACAGATTGGGTAAGAACGCATGTAGAAAATAAACAAACCAGGATTGAACCGATAGTCGTTAACAAAAACGTAGTACCCGATTTAAAAGGAATGGGTGCAAAAGATGCGGTTTTTATTCTTGAAAATATGGGATTGAAAGTGCAGGTTATTGGACGCGGTAAGGTGTATTCTCAAAATATGAAACCGGGAACATTTGCCCGAAAAGGGAGTGCTGTTTTAATAAATCTTGAATAAATTAATTTACATTAAGAATTAAAAAAAGAAGAATATGATTTTGAAAGATATATTGCAAAATGTAATTTTGCTAAAAATAATAGGTGATACGGAATTAAACATTGATAATATCCAGTTTGATTCGCGCAAAGTGGTATTAGGAAGCGTTTTTGTTGCAACACGCGGTACTATATCAGACGGTCATGAATTCATTCAAACGGCAATTGAAAAAGGTGCTTCGGCTATAGTTTGTGAAGTAGTTCCAAAAGTGCTAAATCCTGAAATAACCTATCTTAAAGTTGACAATAGTTCGGATGCCCTTGGTAAAATGGCATCTGCATGGTATGGTTTTCCTTCTTCGAAAATGATACTTATAGGTGTTACAGGCACAAATGGAAAAACTACAATTGTCACTTTGTTATATCAACTGTTTCGTCAATTGGGACATAAATCAGGTTTGCTTTCCACAGTTTGCAATTATGTAGATGAACTCCCGGTTGAAGCAACCCACACTACACCTGATCCATTGGAATTGAATGAGCTTCTTGCTCAAATGGTTTCAGCAGGATGCGAATATGCATTTATGGAAGTAAGTTCCCATTCTATTGAACAGCGTCGTATTGCAGGATTAGAATTTGATGGTGGCATTTTTACGAATATAACACGCGATCATATTGATTACCATCTTACTTTTGAGAATTATCTACATGCAAAAAAGCTGTTTTTTGATGATTTGCCGGAAGATGCATTTGCACTTACGAATGCAGATGATAAAAATGGTTTTGTAATGCTTCAAAATTCGAAAGCGAAGAAGTATTCTTATTCACTCCGGACATTGGCAGATTTCAAAACCCGTATTCTGGAACATGGTTTTGAAGGTATGTTGCTCGATATGAATAACAGGGAAGTTAATGTATCGTTTATCGGAAAGTTTAATGCCAGTAATTTATCGGCAGTGTTTGGAGCAGCCATATTACTTGGACAGGATGAAACAGAAGTATTGCGAATTATCAGTTCATTACATTCAGTTGCCGGTCGAATTGAAACATTTCATTCCCCTTCTGGATATACCGCTATTGTTGATTATGCCCATACTCCTGATGCACTGACTAATGTTATTGGAACGATCAATCAGATTTTACAAGGTAAAGGACGATTAATTACCGTTGTTGGATGCGGTGGAAACCGGGATAAAGGAAAACGACCTATGATGGCGCGTGAAGCGGTAAATGGTAGTTGGAAAGCAATACTTACCTCTGATAATCCCAGGTTTGAAGAACCTCAGGATATATTAAATGATATGTTGGCAGGGCTAGAATTGGTTGAAAAGGCTAAAAGCCTTACAATAGTTGATCGACGTGAAGCAATTCGAACAGCATGCGCTCTTGCTCAGGAGGGTGATGTTGTACTAATAGCGGGCAAGGGACATGAAGACTATCAAATCATTCAAGGTGTAAAACATCATTTTGATGATAGGGAAGAAGTAAAAAAATGTTTTTGAAGTGGTAATATGATAATGTGATGTTGAGTTAAAGTGTTGATGTGTTGATTGAAGATGTGATGATGTTGTGATTGAAGATGTGTATAATCATTCTTATAATGGTTAATCCTATTATAAGATTTGATATTGTAAATAGAAAATAGAAAATTGTAAATAAATAAATTGTAAATTCTTATGTTGTACCATTTATTCCAGTACTTAGAAACTATATTCGTATTCCCGGGAGCTCACCTGTTTAATTATATTTCATTCAGATCTGGGTTAGCTTTTATTCTGGCCCTTTTGCTTTCCACAATATTTGGACGACAAATAATTGATTACCTTCAAAAGAAGCAAATTGGAGAAACTATACGAGACTTGGGCCTGGAAGGGCAAATGAGCAAAAAGGGTACTCCAACAATGGGCGGAATCATAATCATTATTGCTATTTTAGTCCCAACGCTTTTATTAGCAAATCTGACAAATACCTATATATTATTGATGCTTATTACAACAGTTTGGTTAGGATTAATAGGTTTCCTGGATGATTATATGAAAATATCCCGCAAAAACAAAGATGGTTTAAATGGGCGTTTTAAGATTGTAGGACAAATTGGATTAGGTCTGATTGTCGGATTAACTATGTATTTGAGCTCAGATGTAGTAATCAGAGAAAATATCGAGGTTAAAGGAATTTCCCATCGAGTTGAAAATGTACTTTTCGCAAAACATGATATTAAGTCGACCTTAACAACCATACCTTTTGTTAAAAACAATAATTTGAATTATGCCGGTGCATTTCATTGGGCAGGGGATAAAGCTCAACGATATGGTTGGATATTATTTGTATTAGTGGCAATTTTTATTGTTACAGCAGTATCAAATGGTGCAAATCTGACAGATGGTCTTGATGGTTTGGCAACAGGTTCATCTGCAATCATGGGGGTTATTCTGGGTATACTGGCATATGTTTCGGGTAATGTCAACTATGCCGGATACCTTAATATAATGTATTTGCCGGGTACCGGTGAATTACTAATTTTTGCCGGGGCATTTATTGGAGCAACAATTGGATTTTTATGGTATAATGCTTATCCTGCCCAGGTGTTTATGGGCGACACAGGTAGTTTAACACTGGGAGGTATCATAGCTGTTTTTGCAATTGCCATACGTAAAGAACTTCTTATCCCGATATTATGCGGAGTGTTTTTTGTCGAAAGTTTATCGGTGATGATTCAGGTTGCTTACTTTAAATATACTAAAAAACGATATGGTGAAGGTAAACGTGTTTTTAAAATGACTCCATTACATCATCATTACCAGAAAGCCGGAAATTCAGGTATACAGGCAATATTCCAACGCCCGATAAATGCAATGCCGGAATCAAGAATTGTGATACGTTTTTGGATTGTCGGAATCATTCTGGCTGCCATCACTATTATTACTTTGAAGATTAGATAATAAATACAGATATCAGAAAACTAAAGTTCTGATAAAACATAAAATCATTAGTGCAAATTAAAATGAAACGAATTGTAATTCTTGGGGGTGGTGAAAGTGGAGTTGGAGCAGCAGTCTTAGCCAAAAAACAAGGTTTTGATGTTTTTCTATCCGATTTGTCAGAGATAAAAATTCAGTACAAAACTGTGTTGGATGAATACAAAATAGTTTGGGAAGAAAAACAACACACTGAAGTTCTGATTTTTAATGCAAGTGAGGTTATAAAGAGTCCCGGAATTCCTGATAAAGCACCAATAATCAAAAAAATACAAAATCTGGCAATCCCGATTATATCCGAAATAGAATTTGCCGGTCGTTATACAAAGGCTAAAATGATTTGCATTACGGGAAGCAATGGTAAAACAACTACAACTATGTTGGTATATCATATTCTAAAAAATGCAGGCTTCAAAGTTGGATTGGCAGGTAATGTAGGACAAAGTCTTGCTTTGCAGGTAGCAAATTCAACATGCGATTATTATATTGTGGAACTGAGTAGCTTTCAATTGGATGGGATGTCAGAATTTAAAGCTGATATTGCTATTTTATTAAATATAACTCCTGATCATTTGGATCGTTATGAATACAATTTTCAAAATTATGTGGATTCGAAGTTTAGAATTACTCAAAATCAAACAGAAGAAGATGCATTTATATTTTGGGAAAACGATCCTGTAATTATGTCCGAATTAAAAAAAAGGAATATACATTCAGCAATGTATCCTTTTGCAATTGAACGAAGTGAAAAGACAAAAGCGTTTATTGAGAAGGATGAAATGGTTATTAAAACTCTAAAAACTCTATTTACTATGCCAACTTCAGAATTAGCTTTGCAAGGCATTCACAATACATACAATTCAATGGCCGCCGGATTGGCTGCATCAATTGTGAATGTCAGAAAAGAAAGCATAAGACAGTCATTGCAGGATTTTCAAGGAGTTGAACACCGACTTGAATATGTTGCTACTGTGAAAAATATACGATTTATTAATGATTCAAAAGCTACAAACGTTAACTCCTGCTGGTATGCACTTCAAAGTATGAAAACTCCTGTTGTGCTAATATTAGGTGGAACCGATAAAGGAAATGATTACTCTGAAATAGAAGATTTGATTCATGAAAAAGTGAAAGCTTTGATATTTCTGGGTATAGATAATAAGGCATTGCATACTTTTTTTGATGGGAAAATATCTGTAATTTCTGATGTGACATCGATGGAAGATGCAGTCAGGAAAGCATTCGAAATGGGTGTAGATGGTGATACTGTATTGCTTTCACCATGTTGTGCCAGCTTTGATTTATTTAAAAGTTACGAAGATCGTGGTTTACAGTTTAAAAGCTGGGTTAGGAATCTTTAATATGTTTAATGGTTTAAACTTTCAATAATCCGGAAATCATGAAAAATCTTCTAAAGAAATATTTAAAAGGAGACGCAACATTATGGATTGTGTTTTTTTTTCTTTGTGTTTTGTCGGTAATTGAAATGTATAGTGCTTCTAGTACTCTGGCATATAAAGCTGTCAGTCGTACAGGGCCTATGCTTCGGCATGTAGGTTTTTTGACAGGTGGCGTGATGATTGTTTTTTTTGTACATTTGATACCCTACAGATTTATCCGGATTTTTTCATATCTTGGATTGCTGATTTCATCAGTATTGTTGGTTTATGTTCTATTCAAAGGACATAGTGAAAATGATGCATCCCGTTGGTTGGTTATTGGAGGTGTTCAGTTTCAACCTTCTGAATTGGCAAAGCTATCTGTGATTATCGTTGCAGCTGATTTGATTTCAAGAATCAGAGATAATGCGAAAGACGAATGGATTTATTTCAGGAATACCATTATTATGTTGATTTGCGTTTGTGGACTGATATTGCTTGAAAACTTCTCAACAGCTTTTATTTTGTTTATTGTGGTATTTATCATGATGTTTATTGGCAGAATTTCTATGAAATATTTAGTTTCTCTTGCTGGTATTATGATTGTTTCATTAGTTATTGGTTACGGTGCAGTTAAAGCAATTCCCGAGAAATCAATGCCTCATATGTTTAAAAGGGCTTATACCTGGGTAGCCAGAATCGAAAGGCATTCTGACAAGGAAGGGAAAGTTAATAAATATGTTATTAACGACAAGAATCGTCAGGAAAAATATGGTCAGATTGCAATAGCACGTGGAGGTCTTTTTGGAGTCATGCCCGGAAATAGTGTTGAACGCGATTATTTGCCTCAGGCATATTCCGATTTTATTTTCTCAATAATAGTTGAGGAAATGGGATTGATCGGAGGCTTTTTTGTGATATTACTTTATTTGATTTTGCTTTTTCGGGCCGGAAAGATAGCAACCAACTGTTCATCGGTATTCCCGGCTGTATTAGTAATAGGGCTTTCACTCATGATCGTTATACAGACATTTATAAACATGTCAGTAGCAACCAGTTTAATACCAGTCACCGGTCAGCCTTTACCTCTTATCAGTAGGGGAGGGACATCAATATTGATTACTTGTATTTATTTTGGAATAATTTTAGGGATTACACGTCAGATAAAAAGCGAGGAAATGCCAAATGAGGAAAATTTTACAGAACAGGCTGATGAACTTCCTGTAGTAGAATTGGAAAGTTTGTAATAATTAATTGATTAAAATCATTTTGTGAAATAAATAATGATATTATGAAACATAAATTTATTATCAGTGGTGGAGGTACTGGAGGTCATATTTTCCCTGCTATCAGCATTGCTAATGCGTTGAAAAAGCAGATGCCTGATGCTGATATCCTTTTTGTAGGTGCTTTAGGTCGTATGGAAATGGAACGAGTTCCTGCTGCCGGTTATCCTATAGAAGGATTGCCTGTAAGTGGTTTCGATAGAAAAAATATGTTTCGCAATATTAAAGTGATGTGGAATTTACTCCATAGTATGATACTAGCCCGCCGAATTATAGGCCGTTATAAGCCTGAAGTAGTCATTGGGGTAGGCGGATATGCAAGTGCTCCAACATTGCGTGCAGCATCGGCATTAGGTATCCCGACTTTAATTCAGGAACAGAACTCGTATGCCGGAGTAACCAATAAATTACTCGCAAAGAAGGCAAAACGAATTTGTGTAGCATACGAAGGAATGGAACGCTTTTTTCAAAAGAACAAAATTGTAGTTACAGGTAATCCGGTTAGACAGGATCTTTTTTCAGTAATCCCAAAAACTCTTAAAGCTTATCAATTCTTTGGTCTGGATCCTAAAAAGAAAACAATTTTGATTGTCGGAGGAAGTTTGGGGGCCAGAACAATAAATCAAAGTATAATAGCCGGACTGAGGAAATTTTCAGAATCTGAAGTTCAGATTATCTGGCAAACGGGTAAGTTTTATATTGATAATGCCCGAAAGGCTGCTGAACCGTTTGCTT
>Ga0302215_10000920_pt1 | contig 21293 bp, 18 predicted proteins | sample II_Fen_N3_1_FD_194580 | JGI IMG/M metagenome (GOLD analysis project Ga0302215, IMG submission 194580) | Peat permafrost microbial communities from Stordalen Mire near Abisko, Sweden - II_Fen_N3_1 | ecosystem: Environmental > Terrestrial > Soil > Wetlands > Permafrost | place: Sweden: Abisko... | reverse complement strand
GTGCGCAAACGTCCTGCTATGTATATTGGCGATATCGGCGTAAAAGGGTTACACCATTTGGTTTACGAAGTAGTTGACAATTCAATCGATGAAGCTTTAGCCGGACATTGCGATACAATTCAGGTTTTTATCAACGAAAATAACTCTATCACAGTTATAGATAATGGTCGCGGTATCCCCGTTGACATGCACGAAAAAGAAGGAAAATCGGCTCTTGAGGTTGTTATGACCGTACTTCATGCTGGTGGTAAATTCGACAAAGGAAGTTATAAAGTTTCCGGAGGTTTACACGGTGTGGGTGTTTCGTGTGTGAATGCACTTTCAACCTTATTACACGTTGAAGTTTCTCGTAATGGCAAATTATACATGCAGGAATATCAATGTGGATTTCCTCAATTCCCCGTGAAGGAAATCGGAACTTCTACAACCAACGGTACATTGGTAACTTTCTTGCCCGATAGCAGCATTTTTATCGAGTCTGTCTACAAATATGATATCTTAGCAAACCGCTTACGCGAATTGTCTTACCTGAATGCAGGCATTACATTAACTTTGACAGATAAACGCCAGATTGAAGAAGATGGCTCATTCCGCACAGAGGTTTTTCATTCAAAAGAAGGATTAAAAGAATTTGTAGAATATATTGACGAATCGCGCGAACCGCTTATTGACAATGTAATTCACATTTCAACAGAGAAAAATGGTACACCTGTTGAAATTGCAATGACTTACAACACATCGTACAACGAAAATATACATTCATACGTAAACAACATCAACACTATTGAAGGTGGAACGCACTTAGCAGGTTTCCGTCGTGGTTTGACACGTACGTTGAAGAAATATGCTGAGGACAGCAAAATGCTCGAAAAGCTAAAAATGGAAATTAGTGGCGACGATTTCCGTGAAGGATTAACCGCGGTTATTTCTATCAAAGTAGCTGAACCACAGTTTGAAGGACAAACCAAAACCAAATTGGGTAACAATGAGGTTATGGGATCTGTAGACATGGCTATTGGCGAAGCACTTGGAAACTATTTGGAAGAAAATCCAAAAGCAGCCCGCACCATTGTCGAGAAAGTAATTCTTGCTGCTACTGCTCGTCACGCCGCCCGTAAAGCTCGTGAAATGGTACAACGCAAATCGCCACTTTCAGGTGGTGGATTGCCAGGCAAACTGGCCGACTGTGCTGATAAAGATCCTGAAAAATGCGAACTATTTCTTGTCGAAGGGGATTCGGCAGGTGGAACAGCTAAACAAGGACGTAGTCGCCAGTTTCAAGCCATCTTGCCATTGCGTGGTAAAATTCTGAATGTAGAAAAAGCCATGCAGCACAAAGTACTTGAAAGCGAGGAAATTCGCAATATATATACTGCATTAGGCGTTACAATTGGTACCGAGGACGACAGCAAAGCATTGAACATTAAAAAGCTTCGTTATCATAAAATCATAATCATGACCGATGCCGATGTGGATGGAAGCCACATTGCTACGCTGATTATGACATTCTTCTTCCGTCATATGAAAGAGTTGATTGAGCAAGGTTATTTATATATTGCTACTCCTCCACTCTACTTATGTAAAAAAGGCAAGAATGAAGAATATTGTTGGACAGATTTACAACGTCAGGCATTTATCGAAAAATTTGGTGGTGGCGTAGAAGGAGCTGTTCACACACAACGTTATAAAGGTTTGGGTGAAATGAACGAGATTCAATTGTGGGACACTACAATGAATCCTGAAAATCGCACCTTGCGTCAGGTAACTATTGACAATGCAGCCACTGCGGATCACGTATTCTCCATGTTAATGGGTGATGATGTTGCTCCACGTCGTGCTTTCATTGAGCAAAACGCTACTTACGCAAAAATTGATGCATAAAATTGTTCACATACAGCAGACGACGGCCTTTACGACTGTCGTCTGTTGTCAGTTGACTGTAGACAATAAAAAATGAAAATAGCCGTATTCTGTTCATCAAGCAATAGTATTGCCGAGAAATATAAGCAAACCGGATTCCTTTTGGGGCAATTAATTGCCGAACAGGGAAACACATTGGTTTTTGGTGGTGCTACAGGTGGACTAATGGATTCGGTTTCTGAAGGAGCTCACAGTAAAAACGGCAACATTATTGGCGTTATTTCGCAAGCAATAATTAAAATGAACCGTCAAAGTTCATTGTCGACAGAGCTTATTACAGTAGAAACGATGAGCCAAAGGAAAGCTCAGATGAAAGAACTTGCTGACATTTTTGTTGTACTCCCGGGAAGTTATGGAACACTGGACGAAATGTTGGATGTAGTTACTTCAGGCATAGTTGGAGAGCACAAAAAACCACTGATAATTGTCAATCTGGATGGTTTTTATAATCAATTTCTTAGTCAAATAAATTACATGCGTAGCGAATATTTTATTCCTGTTGAGGAGAAATACAAGCCGCTAATTTGTACTGACATTTATCATTGTATAGAGTTAATTAATTCTGCAATTAAAAATTCATAAAATCATTGCAATATGAATCTGTTTTGGAAAAATCTTTTGGGAGGTATAACTCCTACTGCTAAACTCGAGAAAAGTGAAAATGACTTGGTGTTGGCCATGAAGCGTTATGCCGAAGTTGAAAAATCGGTAGAACTTGTGGAATACAAGAAACTCTTTAATACCGTAAAATCAGCCGAATTTCAAGAGAACAAAAAGATTTTACAGAATCGTAACTACAAAGACACTCAAGAGTTTCAGGCGAGCAACAAATATAAAAAGCTGCACAACCTGCCTGCTCTTAACCTTTATTACGAAGTATTGAAATCAGAAGAATTAAAACAATATCTCGCTTTCAAATCGACGTCAGAATATAAAAATCTGGGTGACCCGAAGAAGGTAAAAGAGTTGGCTATCCTTCAGAAAATGAAGGCATTTGAAAAATCTAAAAATTTCAAAACCTATACTCGTTTTCACGACTCTTATATTCTAAAGGAATACGAGCAACTTAAAGTAAAAATTGAAAATCCTGAATTTAAAAAAGCCAACGCTTTTTGGGCAAACGAAAAGCGCTGGCATACAACCCCTGAATTCGTTCATCAAGAACGTTTCTATGAGTTGGCAAAAAATCCTGACATCGTATTCTTCGAAAAAGAAAAGCCAGAACGTTTTGAGAAACAACGTAAGCAAAAGCTAACATTCAAAGATGAATTTGATTGGAATACGCTAGACAAATCGCGTTGGAATTTCGGGTTTCATTACAAAAATCAGAATTTAATTGGCAATCATTCATTTACAAATGAAAAGCAAGCTAATAACAGTGGTAAAAACGTTGCTGTAGCAGATGGCATCTTAAAATTATTGACAAAAGTTGAAAAAGTAACAGCTAAAGCCTGGCACCCGCAAAAAGGCTTTGTGGAAAAAGAATATCAATTTACATCGGATATTCTTCAAACTGCCGATAGTTTTAAACAAAAATATGGTACTATCCGCGCTAAAATTCGTTGCACAGGTGACGTTCATCATGCATTTTGGTTAGGTGGCGATGGCAAACTACCTCACATAAACATTTTTCACTTTAACGGCAAACAAATAACCGTTGGCAATGCCAACAATAATGTTTTTGATGGAGTAAAAGTTTCTGGATTAAATCCTGCTCAATACTACATTTATACTTTAGTTTGGACTAAAAAAGAACTAATTTGGCTTATAAATGATATTGAAATTTATCGTACAGCCAGTAATGTTCCAAATCAGGAAATGTACTTAGCCTTCAATTCATTTATTTCCGAAAAACAAAGCGGAAGCGCCGGAAGTATTGAAGTGGATTGGGTGAGAGTGTACGAAAATTAATTTGCAACTATGTCAATGTGCCGATAAGAGACTACCTATATTCTTAGCTATTGGTTATTGGCTCTTGATTCTATAAAATGTTTGAAACTCACAAAATAAAAGTGTTAAACCGCTTTGACATAGGTGGAAACAACAGGTTCGTGCTCATAGCCGGACCATGTGCCATCGAAAGCGAAGAAATGACACTGGAAGTAGCCGCCAAACTGAAAGAGATTTGTTCTGACTTAGGCATACATCTTATATTTAAATCGTCGTTTGATAAAGCCAATCGCTCATCAGTAAAAGCCCCACGTGGGCTTGGCATGGAACGTGGCTTAGAAATACTCCAAAAGGTCAAAACTGAGCTCGACTTACCTATAGTTACCGATGTTCACGAAACCTGGCAATGTGCTCCAGTGGCAAAAGTTGCCGACATGCTTCAAATACCTGCTTTTCTCTCACGTCAGACCGACTTACTGGTTGCTGCAGCCAACACAGGCAAGATTGTCAACGTAAAAAAAGGGCAATTTATGGCACCCTGGGACATGAAGAATGTAATTGACAAACTTCGTGATTCCGGAAATGAAAACATTTTACTTTGCGAACGTGGTTCCAGCTTTGGCTATAACAATCTGGTGGTTGATATGACTGGATTGGTAGAAATGCGCAGCTATGGTTATCCAGTTGTTTTTGATGCAACACACGCAGTGCAAAAGCCCGGCGGACAAGGCACTTCAACCGGTGGTAACCGCGAAATGGTACCTTACCTTATGCGGGCTGCATTGGCCATAGGTGTTGATGCCATTTTTGCCGAAGTACACCCTGACCCCGATCACGCTTTCAGCGACGGACCGAACCAAATTCATTTATCAAAAATAAGGGAAATACTTGAACGGGCTGTTGCTATTGATAATATTACAAAGAATATTAAATCGATCCATGCTGATATTTCAAATACACCCGAAATAAAACAATCATACGGACAGTACGGACAGGTCACGACCTGTCCGTACATAAAACTTTTCCTCACTGATGTTGATGGTGTTTTGACAGATGCGGGTATGTATTATTCTGAAACTGGCGACGAATTAAAGAAATTCAACACGCACGACGGAATGGGATTACAACTCATCCGTGAAAAAGGCATCAAAACAGGTATTATTACTTCTGAAAACACTAAACTGGTTGAACGTAGGTACAATAAATTGAAGTTAGATTTCTTGTATCAGGGAAAGCGTGAAGGTGGTAAATTAGCATCAGTAAAAGAAATTTGCGAAAAAGAAGGTATCTCGCTTTCGGAAGTAGCATATATCGGTGATGATGTAAATTGCTTTGAACTACTATCGGCTGTAGGGTTAGCTGCTTGTCCGGCCAATGCATTGGATGCCATAAAAAACATTCCCGGCATTATCCAAATGAAGAAAAAAGGAGGAGAAGGATGTGTCAGAGAATTTATAGAAATGATTATTAAACCCCTTGCCCCTAAAGGGGAATAAGATTATGGACTTTATAACACGTTCAAAAGAGATATTTCAACAAGAAATCTGTGAACTTCAGAAGCTTTCAGATAAAATTGGACCGGAAATAAATGAAGTGGTGGAACTAATTTACTCCAGTAAAGGTAAACTAGTCATTATGGGTATCGGTAAAACCGGAATTATAGGCCATAAAATATCTTCATCTCTTGCCTCCACAGGTACACCATCCATTTTTGTAAATGCTGCCGAAGCTATGCACGGCGATTTGGGCATGGTGAGTAAAAATGATATTGTGTTGTTGATTTCAAATAGCGGAAGTTCATCTGAAATTTTAAATATAGTTGCTCCACTAAAGAAAATTGGCTGTAAACTGATAGCCATGACCGGAAATACACATTCAACATTGGCCAATGAAGTATCGCTGGTACTGAATGTTGGCGTAGCCAAAGAGGCCTGTCCGCTCGACCTGGCTCCAACCACCTCTACTACAGCCACACTAGTTATGGGAGATGCCCTTACTATTTGTTTAATGGAAAGACGCGGTTTCAAAGCTGAAAACTATGCTCTTTATCATCCGGGAGGTGCCTTGGGACGCCGTTTAATCTCACGCGTTAAAGACGAAATGATTACCGAAGTTCCAAAAGTGTACGAAACAACACTTTTCAAAGACGTTATTTACGAAGTGAGCAATAAACGCCTTGGAATGACGATGGTTTACAATGCGGAGGATAAAGCTATTGGAATAATCACCGATGGTGATATCAGACGTGCAATTCAGAAATTTGATGAGCTTAAACATCTAAAGGCAGTTGATTTCATGACCATTGGTTTCAAGCGAATTGGCGAAACTGAATTGCTGACAGAAGCGTTAGAAATGATGGATATCAACAAAATCACCACGCTTACCGTTATGAATGAAACCGAAGAAGTTGTAGGCATTTTATCAATTCACAATATTATTGATTTCAGAAATCCAATTAATTGAAATTCAAGAAAATATATATTGAAACAACGAATAGCTGCAATTTCGATTGCAGCTTTTGTTTTAAAACGACACGAACGACGAAGTTTATGTCAACTGCTGAATTTCAATTAATAGTAGACAAAATACGACCATTTACCAATTACATTTATTTGCATGTATTGGGCGAACCACTTCTACATCCACAACTCAATGAAATACTCGACATTGCCGATAATGCCGGGTTAAACGTGAATATCACCACGAATGGAGGACTGTTAGAACGAAAGAAAGATATACTTTTAAAACATCCAGTTCGCCAAATCAACATTTCACTTCACGATGCAGAAGAAAATATTGCTCAGGAAAAATGGATAGACTATTTGAATTCGACTCTGAATTTTGCTGTTGAAGCAGCTCCAACCAGCTACATCTGCCTACGATTATGGAACAGCACAAATATAGCCAGCGAAGGTTTCAACAAATGGTGTTTAGAAGAGATTGCATCTAAATTCAATTTGACTATTGATACTTTAAACGAAAGTCCAAAAGGAAATGGGCTAAAACTTGCCGATCATATTTTCCTGCAACGTGCTCCACGCTTCGAATGGCCGGATGACAAACAGGAAGGCAATCAAACTCAGAAAACCTGTTACGCACTTCGTGATCATATAGCTATTTTAGCCGACGGCCGGGTAGTGCCGTGCTGCTTAGATGCCGATGCAAACATGAATCTTGGTAATATTTTTACCGAAGAATTATCCACAATACTTCAGACAGAACGAGCAAAAGACATAAAAAAAGGGTTCGAGCAACGAAAAGTTGTCGAACCCATTTGTGCTACCTGTGGATTTATAATTGATTAGAGTTTCAATACTGACCACATATGCTTTGATAAAGCACTAATTTATTTATCAATACGAGATAGTATTAGAAGTAGTTGATAAGGTAGATGTCGACTTCAAGGTTGCCCCTGTCGTAGAGTATGTACCGCCAGTATACATACCATATCCACTTGTATTACCTACAAAACTACCACCGGTATACGAACCTCCCGAATATATTTTGTAAGAACTTCCTTTTACGAGTGAAGGGCAGGTAAAGTGGAAATAATATCCCCCGTTTTTAGGTTTAAACGTTACCATTTCTGTTCCTAACGCATTTTCAATGTGCAATAAACTGGTTGAAGCAATTACACTACTTGATTTTATATACATACCCGGTTGTGTAGAAGTAGAACTATTAGCCTTAGTCATACTTGAATTAGAACCTGCAGAAATTACAGTTCCACCATTAAACAACAAGCTTCCATTATAATCAATACCTTCTTCAACTCCGGTTTGTGGACCATTAGCAATTAGAATACCTCCTGTAACGGTAATACTACCATTGCTATCAACAGCATCACTACCATTCACAACCATTATTCCTCCGTTCATATTAAAATTACTTTTATCATCCGATTCGGTACCACCGCTTACAGTTCCATAAGTTGCATTTATACCATCATTTGAAGCATTAATAATAGTAGTTCCTCCATTACAGGTAATAGTTGCAGACTCAACACCTTCGCCAACCCCCGATGTGGTTGATGAAGCGGTTATATTATTTGTACCACCATTAATAGTTACTGACAAATTAGAATGGATTCCATCATCGGTAGATGTAAAAGTATTTATTCCGCTATTGATGGTAATTGCCGCCGGAGAAACCATAGTTTTTGGGTGACAATAATCAGTACCAGAAACTGTAAACCGTGAGCCTGTTGTTGTCAAAGTAATAGTTGGAGAGGTAGTTAAACTTCCTATTGTTATGGTTCCGGTTGTTGAAATTCCTTTTCCGCCACTACCAGAACTTGAACATGTAACCGTACCACCAACAATTGCCAAATTTGCATCTGAACCTATGCATGAGGGACTGTACGAATCGGCTGCGCTACTGGAGTTGGTGTAAGTTGAACCGGCACCAGTTGTTTTAACAATTACACTTCCACTAAGTATATTGATATCAGCATCTCCTGAAAGTCCTTTACCACCTGCACCAGAGTGATTGATAGTAATATTGCTGCCATTAATGGTCATAACCCCCGTGGCTTTTATAGCTGCACAATAAGATGGATCATACGTAGCTGCCGCAACATTCTCTAAGGTAACTCCTCCTGAAGCTACAATAGAAATTGTACCTCCGGTTAGACTCATTGCCCTTGACGATTTTATTCCTTTTGATTGATTCCCTGAAATTGTATCGGTAATTGTTCCACCTGTAATATAAAGCAATGAATCCGTATCAATTGTGTTTGCTCCCTGTTGCGTAGCATTAAGCTTAATAGTACCGTTTGCAATAGTCATAATACCATCACTTTTGATGTTTTTAGGTTCAGAATAAACAGCTGTTGTATAATTTGCTGTTCCTGAAACTAATAATTTTGCACCGGAATTCTTAATATAAATAGTAGGCGATCCGGTTGTACTTCCGATAGTAAGTTTACCATCGGTTGAAATACCTTTTGAGGCACTACCAGAACACCTTCCTATCAACGACCCTCCCAAAATATCTATATTACCATTGGCATCAACACATGATGAAGAATAAGAATCTAAGACTCCGAGCGAGTTAGTATAAGTAGAACCAGCTCCAGAAGTGGTAACATTTACAACTCCCGCGGTCATACTGATATTACCATCAACAGAAATTCCCTTTCCGGCAGCTCCGGTACTAACAATTGTAACATTAGCCCCGGATAATACCAGATCAGTTCCAACCTTAACTCCAGTACAATACGATGGAGTATATCCTGACCCCGAAACAGAAAGAGCTGGGCCACCTGTTGTATTGATAGTTATTGTTCCCCCGCTCAATGTCATAGCTTGTTTAGACTTCAAGCCTTTAGACTGAGCACCACCAACTGTCTGAGTTATGGTACCACCTGTTATAGTCATTGTACTATCGCACGTAATTCCCTTTGTATCTGCAACTGTAGTTGCGGTAGTAATAGTTCCATCGGCAACAATCACATGACCTGCTTCGCACTCAATACCATCACCTGTGGCTGTGATATTGACTATTCCTCCATTCATTCTAAAATAATCTTTAGAATGGATGCCATCTTTGGCTGCTCCGGTTACGGTTATATTTCCTTCGTTTATTTGAATATAATCATCACTACAAATAGCATGTTTACTTAAACTCTTTACCGAAAGACTTCCACCGCCTGTAAATATAAGTTGTCCTTCGCTAAAGAAAGCAGCTTTTTGATCTTCTGTACTTGTTGAATATGTGCTGCCATCTAACAACGAATTATTTGTTCCGGGTGCCATCACCACTGCAATTCGCTTACTCGATTGAATATTGATAGCCGGACCTACTGAGTTAGTAATGCTCACACCATTCAGGATCAATTCAAATCTGTAGTTACTGTATATTTTCACCGAACCTTTAGTAGTAGTTCCGGATAAAACATATTTCACATCCTCTTCGATAATGGTTGATGTAACAATCACATCTGCTCCGCTTTGAGTCACTACAACTCCATGCCCTTGTAAAGGGTTAGTTATTGTTGCCGAAGTACCGGAATAAGCAATTTTGACTGTATCGATAACATCTCCAAATGTGAGACTATCAACATTGGAAATTGTGTAATTAGAAACAGACTGATCTGATTTATGGATATTCATTTCTGTTCCATTATTTGCGAAAGAAATGCTATCAATGGCGGAAATCAGCATACCCAAAACAGACTTATCGGTATTGTGAACAAAAAGTTTATTTTCGGCAAATAGGGTTATAAAGCCCACAGTTATTAGAATAAAGAGTCCTGATTTTTTCATAGCTTAGCAAATTTAAGAGTTTGGTTATTAACTTTCAATACGTAAATCCCGCTTGGAAACTGACTAACATCAATTGATTGAGTAGACGACAAAAGCTGCACAGATATTAGAACTCGTCCATCTAACCGATAAATAGCTACGCTGAGAGTACCTTCAGGAGCATTTTTCAAACAAATAGAATTTGTTGCCGGATTAGGATAAGCAGCTAATGAATTCTCTGTTGCAAAAACATTATCGACACCCAATATAGTAGGACTAAAGTATAACTTATCAACAGACAATAAGCTAAATGAATCTGTTATTCCGCTTCCATGACTCAGAAGCAAATTACCCTGTGAAAAAGTGATTTTATTCACAGAGCTCAAAGCAGTTTTGTTTTCTGCACTGTTTGTAAATTTTAGGATCAGGTCGGTCTGGGCCTTTACCGCTATTCCAAACATAACTAAAAAAATTAGTGTTAGTAATGATTTTTGTTTCATGGTATTTTTTGTATTAATGGTTAATGATTTTTTTTAATTTCATAGATATTTTTCAGCTATAAACTACACTCCCAACCAACACCTCCGTATAAAACTCTTTTCGGATTTACCTGTTGAATTTCCTGATCGCACCGAACCAAGAATTGCAACGAAATATGTCGGCTAACCCTGTACTTTGTACCCAATGTAAACCGATAGCCATCCATAAAAAAGCCATTTACACTATTCAAAGGGCAGAATATTTCCCATGAAATAAAAGGCCTTACAGGGGAACCAAAAATTTTGTAAGCACATTTAAGTTTATTTCGCCACACATATTTGGGATTAAACTTATAATCTCCCTCACTTTCGTCGCGCCAGGTTGCTTGCCCTCGCGTCTTCAGCTCAAATTGAAAAACATCATAATCAAAATGAGTTGAAATTGCTAACGAGGAACGATGCCTAAACTCATAGATTGCATTCTGTCGTTGGTGAATAAAATCATATTCTAATTCTGCCTTTAATACCTTTCGTATAATTGAATAACCAACCCCTACAGATGTGAGGGAACGATTATACGTTGTTGAAAGATTATTAAAGCGAAGTTCCTGTTCTAGTTTTACATTCCAATATCTACCAAGGTTCTTGGATAAAGCTAGTGAGCCAATACTACCAAAGTCAGTAGTCTGCGCAGTTAATGTGCAGGATACTATCCAGGACATGGAAACAAACGCTAGTATAAGAATAACTTTATTCATTAAACAAATTGACTCAATTTAGTCATCGAATCTATTGAATTTGATTGCTTACCATCTAATAAATAACAAACTTTTAAAAATGCAACATCTCGCAAAAAGTCAATATGCCCAACCTCAATATTAAGTACTTTCAAGCCGGTTCTTTCTTCCAAATCTGCTTTTAATTCCAATTCCTTTTCGGGTTTAATCAAATCTATTTTTTCGTACAAAATAACCTTTGTAGAGGTCTTCTCTGCAATTATTCTGCTCTCAAGAATTGCGACGAAAATAAACAATAAATTTGTAGCTAAAAGTGCAGAATAGCTCATAGTCATTGCAAGCCCATTAATAACCGACACGGCAATAATGGCAAACAAATAAGTCATTTCTCTAATGGAAACCTGTTCTGTCCGATAACGCAAAATACCAAAAATGGCAAATAATCCCAGCCCCATTCCTATTTGTAACTTAACCGAATTTAGTAGAAATATGAGTAAGAATATCGTTACTGAAAATAGTGTAAAGGTGAATACAAAGTCCTTACGTTCGTTTTTACGGTAATAACAGTACCGAATTATAATCCAGCATATCAACATATTAAATCCAAACCGAAGAAATAGTTGGATTAATGCATCTACATCAAACAAAGGGATCCCCATAAATACAGGACCTGTTGACATATTGTCGCCATACTGTTGGGCTATAGTTGGATCAAACTCAGGAAATTCAGTGTGTGCCATGATTATTTTCAGTTAGTTTATTTATTTTACGTAATTTATTTTTAAATCGATTGTTTTTTAAGTCAGGATTTACGAGCACCATTCCTAAGCAATACTTACTCATGCTTCCCGGTTTAATCCTCAACTCGTTAAGGCATTTTCTAAACGATGAACAACAAGCTCCCTCTTGCTTCATTTCAACAATAACCAATCCTTCTACACTTTTAGAATTTCCATCGGAGATATTTTGAAATGACAAATCAATATCCAGAGTTACTCTCTCGGTCAGCGTTTTATCCACTAAAGTTATTCGTTGGAAAGAGTTCTTTAACTGAGGTTTAAGACATGAAGTTTGAAAAGACACTTCCTTCAGAAAAAGTTGTTCATCTGGTTCCAATACATGTGACTCAAACTGACTTTTTGTGATTCCAATTCTATCTTTGGTGGTTCTACCTTTATTACTTTTAATTTTAATCTCTAAAAATGAGATCCCTGATTCAACATAAGAACGCCTTCTTATCTTAAGCCGGTTGAGTCTTCCATTATGATGCATCATATACATATCAGCATCGTCGGTATCGAAATAGATAGTAGAATAAGGCAGAATTCTCTTACCATTAATTTCTAAAACAGAATAATATCCCAATGCCTTTGTCAATAACTCAGGCAATTGCGAATTTTCTATAAGAAACTTGGTGTCAACCCTGTTCATCAATTGTACGGAGTCCATCTCTGCCAGCGAAATAGGCTCAAACGAATCAATTAGTTTACTTACCTTATTCTTTTCCGCTACTAAAAACGCGAAAGAATTAGTTAGTATATTGATATTGTTTTGTTGAATATAAGCGTCCATTTGGCAAGTAGTTATATTGTATTTTCTTTGTTCCATCACTATTATGCTCGTATTTTCGGATACGCGAAACCTTATTATTTTCGCCATACACAATTTCTTTTACACAACGATCGGTTGCATCATACTCAAATACCACCCGTTCGCGCATTCCATAAGTGGCATATTCAGTTTCCTCTATTTTCAATCCCTTTGCATTATAAACTGTGACATGATCCATCCATTTATTTTTCCCTTTAGCGTCTGTATTATACTCCCGAATAGTCATATTTTTATGTCGCTCACGTTTCTCGTCCAATGATTCGGCCGATTTTTGTGCAGAAGCAACTACTACAACTCCAAATAAGAAAAATGCAAAAACTGTTGAACGAAATGATAATAAATTCATTGATATGTATCTTTAATGGTTAATTATTTATATTTATACATTTACTACTATATAAAACGGAGTTTCTATTGTTTTAACAATGCCCTTTTGATCAACTGTTACACTCTGTATTACAGGCGACAAAATTTCTGTAGAAACCTCTTGCGTGTAAACAAACACCTCGTAATCACCCGCATCAAGATTTTGGAACATAAACACGCCATCAATACTAGTTCTTACTTCATCAAAATGGTAGGTAGCCCCTTTAACCCTAATGTAAACACGTGTATCATAAGCCGGCTCGAAACCGGAAATTGAGCTTCCTTTGTCATAGTAAATTTGAAGTACAGTGCCTTTTATATAAGACTTATCGAGTGATTTTCCTTTGTGAATATAAATATTAGCAACATCTTTTGTTTCATTAGAGCTAACACTTACCGAATCAATTACTGCTTCTTTTTGAGAGTCGGAATAGTTACTGTATGCATACACTTTATAGTTACCCTTTGTCAGGTATTTAAACCTATAGAATCCATCGTAACCTGTTTCCATTTTGTCTCCGTACACAGGCTGATTCCCATAAATAATATATACATCTTCCTTGGCTGCCGGAAACGTGTCTGTTTCAAAAGTATAAATATCATCGGGATGATAAACGGTATAAACATAGCCTTGCACAACCGATTTACCTCCTTCACCTTCTTCGTCAATACACGAAAACAGAAAAATGGAAACTAATCCCAATAAAGAAATCCTATATATTTTTCCTGATAGCATTATGATATTTATTATTTTATGACATCTCATATTTCTGATTATTCTTCAAAAATAACCAATAACAGATATGACAAGCAGATTAAATCTATGTGAATTATATATGACAAACATACACAGAAAGAGATATTTAATGAAATAAAATCAGTGAAATGTAATATTTTATCAATAGAAACCGAATTATAGAACCCGATACCACAACGTTAATGTATATAAAATTTAGTCCGTTCAAATTTCTCAAAAAGAAAGATGTAAGTAGCTGAAAATTTACACATACAAATATTCTTAAGATAAAACCTACAAATAAAAATATATAGTATCTTCGCACATCTTTTTTACTTAACGAATAAAGACCATAGAAGAAACAGGTAATTTAAACTAATTTCAACAAAAATGGAATTGACAAAAAAAACAATAAAGACAAGTAAAACAGTCGTACTGATTGTAAGCTTCCTGACCATGTCTTTTAACTGTAATTCCCGACAACCATCGGATTGGAATTCCAGAACATGGTCATCGGCCATAAATTTGACCGGCAAAATGAGTAAAAAAGGTGTTACCGAATTAAGTGGTCTGCATTGGAACCCCGTTTCGAACAGACTGTATGCAGTACAAGACAATGGTCGTCTTCGAATTTTACAGCTAAATAAACCTGCCGGAACTTTCGAGCAAATTGCAGACTTATCATCTATAGGCTGCCCGGAAGGGATAATGCAGGTTGATTATAATGCAAATGAATTTTACACAATAGATGAAGAAAGTTATGAGATAAGAAAGTACACACTTAGTGCCGATTTATCATCAGTAATTTTAACAAACAAATGGAGTGTACTTGTACCACCATCGCCGATGGTTAACACTGGGAATGACGGACCGGAAGGAATTGAATTTGTGCCAGACAAGTATTTAAGATCCGCAGGGTTCATAAGTAGCGAAACGAACGAAAAATACACTTCTACCAAAGGAATGGGAGGATTGATATTTATAGCTCATCAAAAAAAAGGGTATATCTGGGTTTTTGATGTTAACCCTAACAAGAATGATGATTTCATTTTTGTTGGAAAATACAAAACAAATCGAAACGAAAGCTGCGATCTGGGATTTGATCGTTCTACAGGCCTATTATACATTCTGCATAACACCGGCGAAAACACATTAGAAGTAACTGATTTGTCATCGGAACTAGTCTCGGGTAAACGCAAACTGCTTACAAAAAAAGAATACAACATTCCAAATCCAACAGAGAATATAAACGTCGAAGGATTTGCAATTACGCCTAAATTTGCCGACAGCACCAACGTCAATGTATGGCTATGCAGAGATGTGGATCATAAAGAAGATTCTTCTTTAAGACATGATTGTTTACGTTGGTTTACCCATTTCCAGGCATTAGGCACCAATATAAAAGATTGGCAAAAGTAAGATTGTCGCAACAATTAGAACAAAAAAAAAGAAATGCAAAACGTTGATAATTTCAACTCTTTGCATTTCTTTTTACGAACATTCGCGTTGTCGCACTGCGTGAAACTATAGAGTATTGAACAAAATACTTTTATAAACGAATCTATTGATTACAACTTCAACCCATCTAACAATTGCACATAAATACCAATGGCTTCCTCTATTTCGCAAAGCTTAATGTATTCGTTGGCTGTATGCGAGCGAGCCGAATCTCCGGGACCCATTTTCAAGCTGGGGAAAGTCATCAGAGCCTGATCGGAAAGCGTGGGGGAACCAAAAACAGCCCTGTTGAGCTCACGACCACGTTTCACAATCGGATGATCCAGTGGAGTTGCTGTTGAAGTTAATCGGATAGAACGTGGCTGAACATCGCAGTTGACAAACTTTTGTACTTCGGTCAGAATCTCCTGGTTAGAATACATCTCATTGCTACGCACATCCACCACAAATGAACATTTATCCGGAACTACATTATGCTGAGTACCAGCATTTACCTGAGTCACTGTCATTTTTACAGCACCAAGCAAATCAGATTTCTTCTCAAACTCGTGGTTTTTAAACCATTCAATTTGCGGAAGAGCTTTATAAATTGCATTATCACCTTCGTTTCGAGCAGCATGGCCAGCCTGACCGCTCACTACACAGTCCAATACCATCAAGCCTTTCTCGGCAACTGCCAGATTCATTTGTGTAGGTTCACCTACAATGGCAAAGTCAATTTTTGGCAACTCATTCAATAAACTCTCAATACCATTTTTGCCTGAAACTTCTTCTTCGGCACTAGCCGCAAAAATAAGATTATAGGCTTGTTGTTTTTGTGTCAGATAAAAAAAAGTATACAACAAGCTTACAACACTCGCTCCGGCATCGTTACTCCCAAGTCCGAATAATTTTCCACTTTCAATGGTGGGAGAAAACGGATCGCGAACCCATCCTGCCACTGGTTTAACCGTATCGATATGCGAGTTAAGCAATACAGTTGGACGTGATGCATCAAAGCCCGGACTCAGCATCCAAACATTGTTTTCTTTACGGGAAGCTACACAACCTTTAATTTCGATATAACGCTCCAGAAAATTTGCTGCATTAGCTTCGTCCCTGCTGAACGAGGGAATAGCAATAAGCTGCTGAAGGAGTGCAACGGCATCGTTGGATTCTTCTTGATGCATATTAATTTATTAGTTTATTAGTTTTCAACCATGCTTTCAATAGCTCTGGCCAGTTATCAACCGGAATTCCCTTTTTACGCATTCCAAAACCATGTCCACCTACAGCAAAAGTATCCAACTCAGCTACCACATTTTTATCCTGCAAAGCCCTATACATCTGTACACTGTTAGCTACCGGCACTACTTTATCATCGGTAGCATGAACAATAAATGTTGGTGGTGTTTTCTTTGTCACCTGTAACTCATTGGAATATAGGTTTTCAATTTCGGGTGTTGGATTATCACCAATCAGATTTTTGCGCGAACCACCATGTGTCAATTCTTTTTTCATGGTCACAACCGGATAACCTAATATCATAAACGCCGGACGTTCTACTTTTGTTTTAAAGTGTGTTCCAACGGTTGATGCTAAATGTCCACCAGCCGAGAAACCCATAATACCAATCTTTGTTTTATCAATATGCCATTCCTCGGCATGTTCATGAATAATTGCCAAAGCTGTTTGAGCATCGGTCAACGGAACAGTTGTATGTCCGTTTGGCATGCGGTAATAAAGCACAAAAGCCGAAACGCCCAATTCATTGAACCATTTTGCAATATCCGAACCTTCTTTAATCACCGAAACACCCATATATCCACCACCGGGACAAATCAACACAGCAGTTCCGTTGGCCGTTTTGTTTGCCGCAGCATAATAATACATACGTGGTTCTGAAATATTCATCAGAAAACCGTCATCTCTCTTATTTTCGGTAATACTAATTCCGTTGCTCTCTTTCGGCCCCTGAGGATAAAGTTTAATTTCCTGCTGTGCAAACACAGCCCCGGAAAATAAAACTAACACTAATGCACAATAAATTACCCTTCTCATTATTAGTTAAATTAAATTTCTATTTTTGTACCACCGTTAGTATGTATTAAATCAGCACGTGTAATGACTACTTGTTTAACTCCCGCATTGAGCGCGTCAAAAGAGTTATCGAGTTTCGGAATCATACCACCCGAGATAACACCATCGGCTACATATTTTGCATAAAGTGCCGGAGTGAGTTCAGTGATTACACTTTCGTCGTCCGTCTCACTAAGTAGTACTCCTTTTTTCTCAAAGCAATACATCAAAGTCACATCAAAATGCTTCGACAAAGCCTTAGCGGCTTCGCCGGCAATAGTATCGGCATTTGTATTCAGCAAGCTTCCCGCTTTATCGTGCGTAAGAGGAGCCAAAACAGGCACAACTCCCTTGGCAATCAAGTCGGCTAGCAAACCGGCATTTACCTCTTTTACATCGCCTACAAAACCATAATCAACATCCTTTACCGGACGCTTTTCGGAACGCATATAATTCATATCCGCACCGGTTAGTCCCAGAGCATTAACGCCAATGGCTTGTAAACCGGCAACTATTTGTTTGTTTACCAAACCACCATAAACCATGGTAACCACCTTCAGTGTTTCTTCGTCGGTAATTCTCCGACCATTCACCATTTGGCTTTCGATGCCTAGTTTGGTAGCTAAAGCAGTTGCCGAACGACCACCACCATGCACCAATACTTTATAACCGTCTATTTTTGAAAAGTCGGCCAACAGTTGCTTTAAGCTTGCCGGCTCCTCAACTATTTTTCCGCCAACTTTTACGAGTGTAAGTTTTTCCATTATTTCAACACTTAGACACTATGGGCACAAAGAATCACTAAGTCAAATGAACCATAGAAGATAAATTCCGGGTGCAACTTAGTGGACTTAGTGACTTAGTGGTTATGACATTTAAAATTTAATTAAAGAATGAATATCAATTGCACCTTCCAAACGTGGACGACCATTTAAAAACTCAAGTTCAATCAAGAAACTTACATAAATACCGTTGTGCGTAAAGTTCTTCAACAACTCCAATGCCGCATTAGCGCTACCACCGGTTGCCAGCAAATCGTCGTGAAGTAGCACCACATCGTTATCTTCAATAGAATCTTTGTGAATCTCCAGCGAATCGGTACCATATTCAAGGTCGTAATCTATCTTAAATGTTTCGGCAGGAAGTTTACCTGGCTTACGAAGCAACACAAATCCGGCTCCAAGGCGATATGCAAGAATGCTCCCCAGCACAAAACCCCGACTTTCGACACCCACAACCTTGGTAATACCTTTATCTTTATAATACTCATAAAGTTCATCCGCAATAAATTTCAGCACTTCGGCATCTTTCATTGCTGTGGTAATATCTTTAAATAAAATTCCGGGCTTCGGAAAATCCGGCACATTGCGTATTGACGCAGCTACTTGTTCTAAATTCATGATGACCCCAGCCCCCAAAAGGGCAGTAAAGTTAGTTTATATAATTAATCTGATTTATAAGCTTTCTAATAATCGTTTGATGACTACCTGAGCCGAAATTTCACGGTTAGCAGCTTCGGGAATTACAATGGACTGTGGACTTTCAATCACTTCGTCGGTCACAATCATATTGCGGCGAACAGGTAAACAGTGCATAAAATGCGCGTTGTTTGTTACCGCCATCTGACGACTACTAACCGTCCAGTCACGATCAGTACTCAAAATCTTACCATAATTCGGATCCTGATAAGCCGACCAGTTTTTGGCGTAAATAAAATCAGCACCTTCGAAAGCTTTCATCTGATCGTATTCCACACGGGCTCCACGAACAAACTCATCAGCCAATTCATAACCTTTCGGATGCGTAATTACAAAATCAACATCTGCTTCGTTCATAAAATCGGCAAACGAATTAGGAACAGCCTGAGGTAAAGCTTTTGGATGCGGTGCCCAAGTCAGAACTACTTTCGGACGAGTAGTTTTTTTATATTCTTCGATGGTTATCAAATCGGCAAAACCCTGCAGTGGGTGACCAGTAGCAGCTTCCATGCTAAAAACCGGTTTCCCTGAATATTGAATAAACTGATTGATGATAGTTTCTTCGTAATCATACTTTTTGTCTTCCAATCCGGCAAAAGCACGAACCCCAATCACATCACAGTAGCTGGCCATTACGGGAATAGCTTCCAAAATATGTTCCGGTTTGTCGCCGTCCATAATCACACCGCGTTCGGTTTCCAATTTCCATGCTCCAGAGTTAATATCAAGCACCATGGTATTCATACCCAGGTTCATTCCGGCTTTTTGAGTACTAAGACGGGTACGTAAACTGGAATTAAAAAACACCATAAGCAGTGTTTTATTTTCACCTATATGTTTATAGGCGTAACGATTTTTCTTAATCTCTAATGCCTCTTGTATTGCTTCCTGCAAATTTCCGAGGTCTTTGACGTTTGTATAGTTTTTCATAAAATACTATCCCTAACCCCTAAAGGGGAACTTAATTAGTATAAATTATTTTTATTGTTTTCATTCCCAACTCCCCTTTAAGGGCTGGGGGTTATTTTGGCTGCATTACAACAAGCGGTATCAGCATTTCCTCCATAGAGATTCCACCGTGCTGAAATGTATTCTTATAATAGCTTACGTAATGATTATAATTATTTGGATATGCAAAGAAGTTCTCATTAAAAGCAAATATATAAGCCGAACTCACATTGGGACTTGGCAAACCAACTTTTGAGGGCTGCAATATCTCAAAAACTTCTTTTTTATTATAACTAAGATTTTTACCCACTTTATAGCGCAGATTCACATTTGTATTTTTGTCACCAATCACTTTTATGGCATTATCAACCTGAATAGTTCCATGATCTGTGGTAAATACTACCTTGTACCCACGTTGAGCTATAGCTTTAAAAAGCTCGTAAGTAGGTGAATGCCTGAACCACGAGAGTGTTAACGATCGATATGCCTCAGCATCGTTAGCCAACTCACGCATCATTTTCGATTCGGTACGAGCGTGAGAAAGCATATCAATAAAATTCAGCACACAAACATTCAACTGATTATTTTCCAAACGCGGTAACTGGTCAATCAAACGCTCACAGGAATTTGAATCATTGATTTTATGATACGAGAATGTATAATTCTTGCGGTAGCGGGTAAACATAGTCTGAATCAAGTCCTTTTCGTTCAAATTCTTGCCTTCTTCATCCTCTTCTTCCACCCATAAATCTGGGAACATTTGCTGAATCTGAAGTGGTAAAAGTCCCGAGAAAATTGCATTTCGGGCATATTGAGTAGCTGTTGGCAACATACTGCAATACAAACCTTCATCGTTAAATGTATAAAATTCGCTCAAAAGTTCACGAATCACTTTCCATTGATCGTAGCGGAAATTATCCACCAATACGAAAAACACCTTTTCCCCATTATCAAGCAGTGGAAATACCTTTGTTTTAAACAAATCGGGACTCATTAACGGACGCTTTTCGGGATGGGCAAACCAATCTTCATAATTCTTACGAACAAATTTCGTAAACGTGTTATTAGCCTCAGTCTTTTGCATCTGAAGCATTTCGTCCATACCATTATCAGCTTCTGCAAGTTCGAGTTCCCAATAAACCAATTTCTTATATACTTCCACCCAATCTTCATAAGTCAGGGAGTCGTTTATTTGCATTCCAATACGCCCAAACTGGGATTGGTACGACGAAGTTGTGTGTTCCGTTACAATTTCCTTTTTATGAATATTTTTCTTTAGTGTTAATAGAATCTGACTCGGATTTACAGGTTTAGTCAGGTAATCGGCAATTTTACTGCCAATAGCCATATTCATAATATTTTCTTCC